>ERZ791821.1327-NODE-1327-length-13676-cov-4.055062_pt1 | contig 13676 bp, 12 predicted proteins | sample MGYA00510300_ERZ791821 | MGnify/ENA primary metagenome ERZ791821 (study PRJEB30046, sample SAMN00792034) | human gut metagenome | study: EMG produced TPA metagenomics assembly of the A metagenome-wide association study of gut microbiota in type 2...
CTGAGCCTGCTTCTTGGTGCCGACGAACAGGATGTCGCCGCCCTCAGCTGCAACTTCCTTCACGTAGTTGTAAGCCTCGTCCAGCTTCTTCACGGTCTTCTGCAGGTCAATGATATAGATACCATTGCGCTCGGTGAAGATGTACTTAGCCATCTTGGGGTTCCAGCGGCGGGTCTGGTGACCGAAGTGCACACCTGCCTCGAGAAGCTGCTTCATAGAAACGACTGCCATAATAAAATACCTCCAGATATTGTTTTGCCTCCGCACACCATGATCTGCACGGCATATCGGGTACCGGCGGACTGCCCTCAACCCAAAAGGGCACAAAAGGGCATAGTGATGCGTGTGTAATGCTTTGTTATAATAGCACAAAAAGAATGCGGTTGCAAGTGGTTTTCTCTGTTTTGTATAAAGAAATTCTCACTTTTTCTCTTATTTGTCGGTATTCATCCCGCTCAGGCCCGCAACGCCCATGCGGTTGAGGGCGTATCCCCTGCCGAACATCAGGTCATACTGCAGCATCCAGTGCTCGTTTGTCCAGCGCTGCTGGAAGGCGGAGGGCTGTTGGGTGGTGGTGCCGTCCAGATTCATGGTGGTGCCGCGGGTGCAGCTGCGGCTGGCAACGCGCAGCTGCCGGTTGAGGAACTGGAAGTACAGCGGCTGTTCCAGCCCGAACAGCTCCATCATCACCGGGGAGATATCGTAGGCGGCAATGGTTCCCAAGTCTACCTGCTGCTGGCTGTAGTTCGACCACATCAGCAGCGTAGTCTGGTGCAAACGGGGGTCAGTGCTGGAACCGCTTGCATAGCCGGTGGTGGTGTAGACATCGTAGTTGGAATCGATGGGGTTATAGTGGTCGCCCCAGAACACCAGAATGACCGGCTCGTCCACCTGAGAGAAATATGCCGTCAGCTTGCCCAGCATGGCATCTGCATCCCGGATGCCGGTGGCAAAGTCCTCCAGCGCACCCACGGTGCTGCTCTTGAGCCCCACCGGATGGGATACGATATGCACCCGCTCGTCGTCCGGGTAGTTGTCCCTATTATAATTAGTATGGTTCTGCATGGTGACCGCGTGCAGGAAGATGGGCTTATCAGAGGAGGCGCTCATTTTTTCGTACTGCTGGATGATCTGGTCGGCCATGGAATCGTCGGTCACAAGGCCGCTGGTCCAGTAGTGCTTGCGCACCTTGGTAACGCCGTGCATATCCTCCAGACTGATAAAATCGCTGAAGCCGAGGTTGGGATAGGCCTTATCGCGGCTCCAGTATTTTGCCCAGAAGCAGTGTACCGCAGCAGTCTGGTAGCCCTTGAGCTTGAGGTAATTGGGCAGAGCGAACATGGGTTTTGTAACGTGCTGCTGGTAGGGCTTGCTGCCGCTGGGCAGGAAGGACACCGAGTAGCCGGTCAGGGCTTCAAACTCCACATCGCAGGTGCCGCCGCCAAAGCTGGGGCTGTAGGCTCTGCCGTAGGCGCTGGTCTGCTGCAGAGCGTGGAGGTTTTGCGATACATCGGTATCAAAGGTGATGCCGTGCTGCTCCAGCTCAGAAACATCCCAGTAGGACTCGTCCATCACATAAATAATAGTAGGCTGCTTTGCCTGCTCCTCCTTGGGGGTGGTTGCGGCATAGCTGCCCGCATACATGGGGCCGGTGGAGAATTTTTCGCTCTCGGCTACGTTATCCAGAATATCGTCCACTGCCTGCTCCGAGTAGCCGTCCGGTTTGTCGATCTCCAGATTGGTAAGGTTCGTCATAAAACCGGTAAGCACGCCGTAGTAGCGGTAGTAGCGGTCCTGCATCCACGCATCCGGTGTGATGCCCAAAGCCTGCGTGACGGCAGGCTGCAGGTAAACGCCGAAGATCAGCAGGCACAGCGCCGCTGCCGAGGCCCCGGTGCCCGCAAGACGAGGCAGCCAGCGCTGGCGCAGCCGACCGCGATAAACAAAATAGCTTGCCACTGTAAGCACCAGCACCAGCACGATGGAGACCACCATACTGGTCTGGAGCTTGAGCCCGGCCGCAGAGGCCACACCGGCGGCCTCGGACACCTGCATCAGGTCCCACGGCAGAAAGGGCTCGCCCCGCAGCTGCATGGTATAGAAGTTTACCGCACAGGGCGCACAGCCCAGAACAGCCATACCCAGCGTAGCAAGCGGCGGGATGCGCAGCACCCAGTCCAGCAGTTCCCACACCAGAAACAGCAGCAGCCATGCCAGCAGGTACGCCCCGAAATGGGGGAAAATAAAGCTGATAAAGGTATCAGCAGTCAGTGACCCGCGCGCGATCCACTCGCCCAGCAGCAGCACGATAAAAGAGGCTGCCGCCGGGAAGAGCATGCGCAGGGTCAACAGCGGTTTGGATGTTTTCATAGTTGATATCCCTTTCCACGTCCCGAACCCTATTTCCAAAGTGGCTGTGCTATTTGCACAAGCCTTCTGCGCTTATTATAGTCACTTTGCTGAAAATGTCCATTCATGATTTTACAAAAATTCGTGTTTGATTTTGCAAAATATTCCCCTATTTTTCACAGACCCAGCTTTGCCCGCAGCTGCTGCCAGAAACCGTGGGGTGCAGCCGGTGCTTCCGGTACGGCGGTATGCACCAGAATGGCGTCCGTGCCGATGGTCTCGATCTCCTGCCACGGAATGATCAGGCTCTCATCCCGGCCAAGCAGTCCGAGCAGACGCGGCCTGCCCAGCAGGATCAGGCTTTGCAGCTGCGCCGTTGCGGGGTCCAGCTCCAGATCGTCCGCACGGCCAAGGCATACCCCCTGCTCCAACTGGACGATCTCTTTTTCACACAGTTCCCGGATCGTCACGGCACTCTCCCCTTTCTGCCACAGCATACGCCGTGGCGGCATTTTCTATGCCAAAGGGGTGGAAAGCACCTACCCGGTTGTGGTATACTATGGAAAATATCTGACAAAAACATCCAAAGCAAGCGAGGCAGCAGTTATGTATAAAAGCATTATTTTTGATATCGGCGGTGTGCTGGTGGATTTTGACCCCAAGGCCTACTTAGTAGACCGACTGTGCAACGCCGAAACAGAGGAGAAGGTCTACGATTTGACCTTTGGCAGCGAGGAATGGCAGCTGCTGGACGCAGGCAAGCTTTCCCGCTACGACGGCAACCAGCGGATGCTGCAGCATGCCCGCGCCGAGGGCTGCGCCTTTGAGGTGCAGGGCGTGCTGGATGACTGGATGCATATTCTGCGCCCACGCCTGCGGATGCTGGAGCTGGTGCGGCGGCTGAAGAACCACGGCTATTGCGTGTACTACCTGAGCAACATTCCGCAGGACGTGCTGGACTTGCTGACCGAGCGCGGTGTACTGGCCCAGTTTGACGGCGGCGTGGCCTCCTGCGAGGTACAGGTCAATAAGCCTGACCAGCAGATCTACAAGGCTCTGCTGGACAAATATCAGCTGAAGGCCAACGAGTGTGTGTTTATCGATGACAGGCTGGAAAACGTGCAGGCCGCCTTTGCGCTGGGCTTTGCCGGCATTCAGATGAAGGATAGCGTAGGTACACTGATCCGCAGCCTTGCCACCTGCAATGTGACGCTGCGCTGAGCATTTACATCGTAAAAGCAGCAGCCCCTGCCGAAAAGATCTTTCCGGCAGGGGCTGCTTTGCGTTGATGCGGGCTTACTTTTCCTCGTAGCTCTGGCAGTAGTGCGGGGTCTCCACCTGCTGGGTGGTGCAGCTGCACTGCTCCGTCACCTTGATCTGCGGCAGATCACATTTGCAGCCGTCCACATTGTGGCAGCACGCGCAGACATCACAGGTCACGCCGATGTTTTCCATGTTTATCACCTCTTTGTCCATAGGTTGCCCTGCGGACAAAGGGTTTATACAGGGTCAGGCCCTTTTTCCGGCTTCGCGTTTGGACTTGAGGGTGACCGCCACATGCCGGATGGACAGCACCGGGTGCACGGGCAGCATCCGCGGCCCGGCCCAGCGCATCACGGCGCGGATCTTTTCCCGCATTTCCGGTTTATAGCAATGCACCTTGCAGGCCGAGCAGAAGGTCTTGGTCTCCATGAACGGGCATTTTTCAATGCGCGCAAGGGCATAATCGTGCAGCTGCTGACACTCCGGGCACAATGTGCCTCTGGGCATGCCGTGCTGTTTGCGGCAATAGAGTGCGATCATCTCGCTGACGAGCAGTTTTTCCTCTGCGCGCTTTTTATCCAGATTCTTCGGGGCCTGATGCATGGGAACATTTCCTCCTGATCTTATTGCTTTTTACGGCCCGACCGCATTGCAGCACGACGCGCTGCCCCGCGCAGAAACGCAAGTCCTACCGTAACACCAATTGCTGCAACCACTGCCATACACACCGCCTTTCCACAAAAAGCAAGGCGGCAGGAGTGTGAGAGCTGCATGTGCCCCACGTTCCCCTGCCGCAAATGTTCTGCACAAGGGTTGCCGCGCTCGAAAAGTTAGTATTTTCTAACTTTCATTTCTGTAAAAAAGCCGTTTCCGGCTTTTCATAGTTTAGCGCAGCAAACCTTTTTTGTCAAGAGAAGTCCGCCCGGCAAAGCTTACCAGGCAGCCAGGTCTGCACCCAGCTTGCGGCAGGCAGCCTGCACGTCCTCATCGGGCGTTTCGTTGCAAATAAGCCCCTCCTCGCTGAACAGCTGTGCGCCATCGTCCTGTGCGCGCTGTGCCCAGTCGCGCATCCACTGGCCGTCGCCCCAGCCGTAAGAGCCGAACAGTGCGATCTTTTTACCATTCAGCGAGCCTTCCAGTGCAGCGAACATAGGCTCGAACTCGCTTTCTTCCAGCTGCTCTGCACCCATAGCCGGGCAGCCAAAGGCTACCACGTCAAACTCTGCCAGCTTTGCGGGGGTCATCTCGGCGCAAGGCACGATGGTGCCGTTGGCACCTGCACCCTCAGCGATGCAGTTTGCCATGGTCTCGGTATTGCCGGTGGCGCTCCAGAATACGATTGCTACTTTGCTCATAAAACTCTACCTCTTCCTCTGTGTGGTTAGTTTAGAATAACTTCATGTTCTGTAAAAATGCGTCCATATTTCATGACGCATTTTTATGGTTAGCGTTTTCTAACCATCAACAGGATACCACAGCCCTGCCCTGCTTGTCAAGGCATTGGATCAATGTTTGCACGGTGCAACAAATCCCGCCTTTTCTAAAGCACACAAAGGGGGCTTCAGCCGCCCAATACGCGGAAAGCCACCAACAACACCCCGTAGATGACCGGTTGGTGCAGCATATATAGCAACAGCGAGTGCCGTCCAAACCAGCCCAGCGGCGGGCAGACCGAACGGCGCAAGGGTTCCATGCGCTGCCGCCCCACAACGCCGTAGAGAAAGTAGCCCACCCAGAACAAAAACAGCCACGGCAGAAGGGCAAAATAATCCGTAGAATAGAACCACCACGGATAAAAGCCAAAGTACGCTGTAACGTAGTTTGCATACAGTGCCTGCGGTAGCCAGAGACACAGACTGCCAAACCCCAGATAGCCTGCCGAAACATTGCGGGTAAGGGCAAACAGCACTGCCGAGATGACAAGCCCTGCCGCCGGGGGAATGCGCCGCAGCGGCTTTTCCAAAAGGCCGGTCAGCAGCATGGCGCTGCCCAGCAAGGTCAGCACGCCGAAAATAACTCTGTCCTCCGGCATAAAAAGCAGCGTGACCGCCGTGACCAGTGCCCCTGCCCCAAACACCTGTGCGCCGCGGCGCAGGGTATGACGCCCCAGCTGCACACAGAAGCCGGACAGCAGTATGAACACCCAGCAGATGCTCTGCTGCCACAGATGCCCGGGCAAGCCATAATACCAGTCGGCCTGAATGCCGAACAGATAGACCAGATCCCAGCAGCCATGATAGAGCATCATACTGACCAGATCCAACCCGCGCAGCTCGTCCAGAAGGGCGTAGCGGCCAGAAGTGTTACTGTACTTCACGGCGTTTTTCTTCCTTTTTATCACGCTGTTACACCGTTTTGCGGCGCAACAGGCTCATGGGCGGCAGCTCCGGGGTGGGCATGGTGTATTTTTCCATGGCGTGCGGGGTGCTCTCCACCCGCTCCCCTGCCTCGTTCTCGATCCATTCCGGGGCAAGGGCAATGCTGCGTCCGTCCGGGCACAGTGCCTCCAGCGTATCTCCAAGGCTCCATTTGCCGCGCTGCTGGCAGTGGGCGATGCCGTTTTCCCAGCTATCCACTGTGCCAACAAACTCCCACTCGCGGATATAAGTAGCGCTGTCGGTGGCCTGCTTAGCCTGCTCGCGGCCAAAATAGAAGCCGGGAGAGTAGTGGCGGTGGCTGGTGCGGGTGAGTTCCTCGTACACCTCCGGCGGCAGCTCAAAGTTATCGTTTGCCGGGTCGGCCAGATAGGCGTCCAGTGCCTTGCGGTAGGCGGCGGTGACGCTGGCAACATAGTAGAAGGTCTTGGCGCGGCCTTCGATCTTCAGGCTGTCCACGCCAGCCTTGCAGATCAGGTCGATAAAGGGCGCGGTGCACATATCGTTGGCGTTGAGGATGTAGCTGCCGTTCTCGTTTTCGCCGATCTCATACAGCTGGCCGGGGCGGGTCTCCTCGCTCAGGTAGTACTTCCAGCGGCAGGGCTGGGCGCACTGACCACGGTTGGCATCGCGTCCGGCCATGTAATTGGACAACAGGCACCGACCAGACACGCTCATGCACATAGCACCGTGCACAAAGGCTTCAATTTCCAGCTCCGGCGGGGTCTTATCGCGCAGGATGGCGATATCCTGCAAGGTCATCTCCCGGGCCAGAACCACCCGCTTTGCGCCCATTTTGTAGGCGGCGCGGGCAGCTGCCCAGTTGGTGATGCCGGTCTGAGTGGAAAGATGCACATCAATATCCGGGGCAAAGGTCTTACAGGCATCCAGCACACCAAGGTCTGCCACGATAAAGGCATCCACACCGGCCTTGGCGGCTTCCTTGATGGCCTCCGGCAGGCGGTCGGCCTCCTCGTTGGTGGGCAGGGTGTTCATGGTCAGGTAGACCTTGCGGCCGCGGGCATGGGCGTAGATAACACTTTCCGTCAGCTGCTCCGGGGTGAAGTTGGCCGGGGCAGAGCGCATACCAAACTCCGGCAGGCCGCAGTAAACGGCATCGGCACCGTAGTTGATGGCATAACGCAGACGTTCCGCATCGCCCGCCGGGGCAAGCAGTTCCGGGATCTGTAGCATTTGTATGTTCCTCTCTTTATGTATCACAGTTTTTAACCGGAAAGGGGCCGCTGCACCTTTTTGTGCAGCGGCCTTTCCTCAGTTTTTCAGGTTTTTGTTCACAGCTGCGGCAGTTTTGCAGTTGGCATTATGCTCCGCCAGCGTGTGGGCATAGTAGTAGTTGCCCTTGAGGTCGGTCACAAAGAAGTACGCATCTTTGGCATCCTCGTCGGGCTGCGGTTCCAGTGCTGCTTTGATAGCGGCAAGGCCGGGGTTCGAAATAGGGCCTGCGGGCAGGCCGGTGCAGCTGTAAGTGTCGTAAGCTGCAAGGATATTTTCCGGGATATTATCCCATCCGCCGTAGTAGGGCGCGACCCAGTTCCAGAGATAGTTATTGTCGGCATCGCTCTGGATATGGCTGGAGGTGTTGCTCTGCAGCCGGGGGTAGGGCGAGCCCTCCGCCAGACGGTTGCGGAACACCTGCGCCACGTTGGAATCCTGACTGTTGCCCGCTTCCTCCTGCACAAAGGAGGCAAGGGTAACAAGCTCCGGCAGGGTCATTTCCTGCTCTTTGAGCGCTGCATACATTTCCTCGGTAAACTGCGCATCGAACTGGGCATAGAAGGTGGCCACATAGTTGTGCACCGTATCGTCTTTCAGAAACTCGTAGGTCTCCGGGAAGAGATAGCCCTCACACTTCATAAAGCGGTCCGGGGCGTCCTTATCCTCCGGGACATACTGCCAGAAAGTATATTCGCTGAAATTACCCTCGTTGGCTTCCTTCAGAAAGTCCTCGGCGGTGCACAGACCGGCGGCTTCCATCTTTTGGGCAATGGCAATCGCCGTAGTGCCTTCCGGGATGGTCACACGCACTGTTTCGGCCTTGGCGTACTGGGAAAGGGTGGCGATAATCGCATCGTAGGCGTTTGCACCGGTCTGCAGGGTAAAATCACCGTATTGCAGTTTACCGGCCATGCCTTTTTCCCCCACATACCAGCGGAACAGGTAGGCAGAGCGGATGACCCCGGCTTCCTTCAGCTTGTTGGCAATAGATGCTACACCGCTGCCCTGCGGGATGCTTACGGTCACCTCTGTGCCGGGTGCACCATTGCCGTGGATCTCATTGTAGGCAAAGCGCACCGCTGCGCCCGCTGCAAGAAGGAGCAGCAGAAGCACTACCAGCAGAATTTTGCCTGCACCGCCCTTTTTGCGGGCTGCGTGTGTATCGTTGTGTGCCATACGCACCTTCCTTTTTTCAGTTTTCCAGCATCAGACGCAGATAGCTTTCGCTCACGTCAAAAGGCTCTGCGTCAAAGCGGATCATGCCGTATTCCTGCCGGGTGCCCTCGCCCAGAAACAGCGGCTGGGCAGCGCCTACCGTGATGACCGCCTTTTCCACAATGACTTCCTTCTCGCGGGCGGCTTCCATTAAGATCTCGGCAGCGCGGTCGCTGTCGGCCATCATCTCCACAAAATACAGGGTATCCTCCTTGCGGAAGTAGATGCCATAGCCATGCTCGTTGGACACAATGGTTGCGCCCCGGGCATACAGCTCCTGCAGCACCACGGCCATGCGCTCCGGGCTGAGCTGCACGGTGTCCTTCCAGAATTGCTCCCGCAGCTCACACAGCTTTTTAGCTGTTACCGTGTCAAATTCCGCCTGACTCCACAGGTTGCGGCTCACCTCACGGGGCAGGCAGCGCAGAGCAAAGGCCTGTGCAAAACCCTTATCCTGCAGCAGAGCGGCCTGTGCCGCATCTGCCGGGACTGTCACGGTGAACCCTGCGCCACGCAGCTTTTGCTGGGCACACAGGGTATCCAGCAGACCTGCCAAAAGCAGACTGCCCTCGCCGCACAGGCACAGGTAATTGCCCGCACGCCCCTGCAACGTGACCGGCACAGCCAGCGCAGCCGCCACGATGGCGTCGTTTTCATCGGCCACATAAACATTCTGCGCACCGGCAAAGCGTTCCAGCACTATTTTTGCAAAATCTTCGGTATCATGATGCTGGCTCTGCCACAAAGCCAGCACTGCCGCCTCATCGGACGGCTGCATCAGACGATACATCGTTCAGGATGCCCCCTCTTATCGTATTTTATTGTTCAGTCCAGTGTTTTCCGTGCAAGCTGCTGCACCTCTTGCCGGATCTCTTCAATGCTGCGCATTGCGTCCCCGCTGGTGCAGTGCACGGTGTCCCAGCCAAGATGCCGGGCACAGAATTCGGCGGCGGCGCGGCTGCGCGCCAGATAGGCCGTATCTTTTTCGTGCACGTCCTTTTTGCTCTCGTCGCCGTGGTAACGCTGGGTCATCAGCCGCTGGCTGACCGCCGGGTCTACCTGCAAATAGATGACCCTGTCCGGTGCGGGCAGACCCAGCAGCCGGAACTCGTAATCAAACAGCCAGCGCAGATATTCCTCCCACTGCTCCTGCGGCAGCTTAGAGCACTGGTGCACCGCATTGGAGGTGGTGTACCGATCGGCAATGATCACGCCGCCCTGCTCATAAAAGCTACCCCAGCCGGTTTTATAGCTGGCATAGCGGTCTACCGCGTAAAAGCTGGAGGCCGCGTAGGCATTTACATCGTCCGGGTGGTTGCCGAACCGTCCGGCCAAATACATCTTGACCAGTGCGCTGGAATCGCTGGCATAGTCCGGGAAGGTGATTTTTTTCACCGGCACGCCCTGCGCGGCAAAATGCTCTGCAAGGAGCTTTGCCTGCGTGGCTTTGCCGCTGCCGTCCAGCCCTTCCAGTACGATCAGTTTGCCCTTGCTCATACAGCGGCACCTTCTTTGATGGAAGCATATTTTTCGCGTACTTCAGCGGCTTTTCCGCAGCACATCTTGCCCTCCGGGCAGGGACCGCACAGGCAGGCAGGGCCGGCCTTGGCAAAGATATGGGGTGCGACCGGGTACACCAGCGCAAACATTTTTTCAGCCAGCTCCCGGATCTCCCACTGGGCGCGGTTGCAGCAGCGCAGCTGGAAGAAATTCATCAGGCTGCGGGCGTTCATGGTCACCACCATCTTGGTCTCGCAGGCGTTGGGCAGCACGAAGCGGGCGTCCTCGTTGGCCTGCTTGGAGGCCTTGGCGCGGGCCTGCTTTTCCGGCATTCCCTCCGCCATCAGACGGGCGGTGTGCCCTTCCTCCAGCTTGTGGGCAAGGTCGAGGTAGCGCTGTGCGTCCTCTTCCATACTGGCAAGGAAGGCGGCCTTTGCTTCCGGGATGGCTTCGATCTCCGGGGGTGTCACATAGCGGAAATCGTCTAAGCGCACATAGCGCTGGCTCTGCACGCTGAAGGACGCGATGCGGTGCCGGGTGATCTGGGCAAGTAACGTGCGGCTGACCCCCTCGATGCCAAAGGTAAAGCTGGCGTGCTCGATGGGGCTGGCATGGCCAAGGTCGCTGAGCATGGTCAGGAATTTTGCAGTTTTTTCTTCGTCCAGTCCGTCCAGCAGGTCGGTGATGTGGGCATCGGAATAGCAGAGCTTTGCGGCAGCCGCCACAACTTTTTCCGGCTCCGGGGTGTGGGCGATCAAACGAACAGTCATCATAAGGTCATTCTTCCTCCGTAATTTTGGTCAGGGGCGCAAAATTGGCCATCGTTTTCTTGATGCCCACTTTTTCAAAGTTAATCTCCACGATCTGATCCCCGGCAGCGGGCTTTACCTGCAGCACCGTGCCGCGGCCGAACACCTTGTGCTCCACGATATCGCCCGGCTCGTAGTGTTTAGAGGCGGAAGCCGCCGGTTTTGCGGCAGAATTTGCCGTAAAGTATGTTTGCTTTGCAGCATTTTTCGTCGCATTTCCGCCGGAATATGAAGAGCCAAAGCTGCTGCTTCCGGTGGCCGGCTGGGTGGAGCCAGTGCCATAGTGGCTGCCGAAACCGGAGGAAGCGGTGTTTCTTCCACCGTAGGAAGCGCCAAAGCCACGGCTTTCACCGGCGTTATATTCCCGGTTCAGGTAGCCGCTGCGGCTGCCGGAGCTATAGCCCGAGCCGTAACCGCCGCCGTAGCTGCTACGGCTGTAACCGGAGGGGCCGGAGTAACCGGATGCCCCGCCGGGCACGGTATCACTGTAGGCGGAGCCCCAGCCACCCATGCGGGAACGCTGTTCCAGCGCAGGGCTGCGGGTCTCCTCGATATATTCCGGCTCGATCTCCCGCAGAAAGCGGCTGGGCTCGTTGCGCTGGGTGCGACCGTACAGCATCCGGGTGACGCTGTTGGAGATGTAAAGCTCCTTTTTGGCGCGGGTGATGCCAACGTAGGCAAGGCGGCGTTCCTCTTCCAGATCCGCTTCGGAGTACTTGCTCATCTCGCTGGGGAAAACGCCCTCTTCCATGCCGATGAGGAACACATAGGGAAATTCCAGACCCTTGGCAGAGTGAATGGTCATCAGCACCACCTGATCGCTGCTTTCGTTGTAGCTGTCGATATCGCTGATGAGGGCGATATCCTCCAGATAGCCTTCCAGCGTGGCTTCCTCGCCGTGCTGGTCGCAGTAGTTTTTGACGTTGTTTACCAGCTGGCCCAAGTTCTGCAGCCGGTCGGCGGCATCCTCGTGCCCCTTGGCGGCGTCTGCTTCCAGCATGGCTTTGTAGCCGGTAAGTTCAATAACGTCGGAGGCGAACTCGTCCAGTGTGCGGGTGGCAAGAGAATCCTGCAAACGCTGGTAGATCTGCCAGAACTTGAGCAGCGGCATGACCGCGCGGGAGAGCTTGGCGTACTGGTCTGCCTGGCTGATGATATCCAGCATACTGACCCCCTGCTGCCCGGCAAGGTCTGCAATAACATCCACGGTGGTGGCACCGATCTTGCGGGCGGGCTCGTTGATGATGCGGCGCAGGCGCACATCGTCCCGGGGGTTCGCCACGATGGACATATAGGAGTGGATGTCCTTGACCTCTTTACGGTCGTTGAAGCGCTGCCCGCCTACGATCTTATGCGGGATACCTGCGCGGGTGAAGTAGCTTTCGATGGGGGCAGACTGGGCATTCATGCGGTAGAGGATGGCGTGGTCTGCCAGATGCCCGCCCGCTTTCAGGTGCTGACCGATGACGTCTGCGATATGGCTTGCCTCATCCTGCTCGTTTTCAGCGGTATACACCTGCACCTTATCGCCCTCGCCGTTATCCGTCCACAGGGTCTTGCCCTTGCGCTCGGTGTTGTGCTGGATGACGCAGTTGGCTGCGTTGAGGATATTGGAGGTGGAGCGGTAGTTTTGTTCCAGACGGATGGTCTTGGTGCCGGGATAGAGCTTTTCAAAATTGAGGATATTTTCAATGGTAGCGCCGCGGAAGCGGTAGATGCTCTGGTCATCATCGCCCACAACGCAGATGTTGCGCTCCGGCCCGGTGAGCAGGCTGACCAGACGGAACTGCGCCACGCTGGTATCCTGATACTCGTCCACCAGCAGGTAACGGTACTTGTTCTGGTAGAATTCCCGCACATCCGGGTGGTCGGCCAGCAGCTGCACTGTCTGATAGATGAGGTCGTCAAAGTCGAACGCACCAGCCTCCCGCAGCTTTTTCTCGTAGGCTGCGTAGATACGGGCGGTCTGGGTGCTCTTCACATCTCTGGCATGGTCTGCAAGGGCCTGTTCCGGGCTGACGAGCTGATCCTTCCAGCGGCTCATCTGGTTGATGGCAGCCTTGACGGGAAGAAATTTATCGTCGATGCTCAGCTCCTTATATACCGTTTTCATCACGCGCTGGGCATCATCGGTATCGTAAATGGTAAAGCTGCGGGGGTAGCCGATCTCCTCGGCCCAGCGGCGCAGGATGCGCACACAGGCCGAGTGGAAGGTGGAGGCGAACACCTCGTCGCCTTCCTCGCCGCCCAGCATCCGGCGCAGACGCTCCTTCAGCTCCCCTGCCGCCTTGTTGGTAAAGGTAATGGCCATCACGTTCCAGCTGCGCACCGCGTTGCGGCGCAGCATCCCGTCCAGCCAGCTGGGGGCGTCTGTACCGGTCATGATGGCGGTGCGCAGGGTCTTGACGTCCTCCTCGGTCACCGGGCGGGGTGTTTCCTTAGAGCCGTGTGCCGAGCCGAACCGGATCAGGTTGGCGATGCGGTTGACCAGCACGGTGGTCTTGCCGCTGCCGGCACCGGCAAGGATGAGCAGCGGACCATCCGTGGTAAACACAGCCTGCCGCTGCATATCATTCAGGCGGCCGAATTGCTTTTCAATGTAAGTATCACGCAGGGTGCAGAATTCCTGCCCGAGAGATGCTGCCATGGTTTCACCTGTTTCCTTCGCTGTTATTCATACCGTATAGTATAACACATTTCAAAAAGGTTGTACATAAAAACTACCGGGAGTTACAGCTGCTTTTCCAGCAGATAGCGGTCGTAGCCGCCGTACATCTCCCGGCGGCAGCGGATGACAAAGCCGGAGGCCTGTGCATTGCGCAGACTGTAGACGTTGTCCGGGCTGACGGTAGCCCCCAGATGGGTGATCTGCGGCGGCAGCAGCGGCAGAGCTGCCTGCAGCATGGCGCGCTGCAGGCCATTGCCCCGC
>ERZ791821.1331-NODE-1331-length-13642-cov-4.655259_pt1 | contig 13642 bp, 3 predicted proteins | sample MGYA00510300_ERZ791821 | MGnify/ENA primary metagenome ERZ791821 (study PRJEB30046, sample SAMN00792034) | human gut metagenome | study: EMG produced TPA metagenomics assembly of the A metagenome-wide association study of gut microbiota in type 2...
AAATGGTGGCTATATGCTGGCAAAACAACCGGAGAACATTTCTTTAATGGATATTATATCGTGTGTAGAGGAAACAATGGCAATTAATCGTTGTTTGGAAGAAGATCGTTTTTGTCCCAGAAATTTAGAAGATACCTGCAAGATACATAAAATATTGTTGAGTTTGCAGAATACATACAATAATAAATTAGAGAGCGTAAAGGTTTCAGACGTTATCCGTCCTGGAGAAGATGAATATTTTGGACGATTTTATGTTGTATTAAAACTGAACTTGAAAGAAAAAAGCTACGAGTGTGTATATTCACATATCCGTGAAGTGTATGAGAAAGTAAGGAAAACAAAAAGTTATGAAGAGTTCATAAATCAATATATAGAAAGATATGTGTATACTTCTGATAAAAAAATGGTTCATGACTTCTTATCAAGTGAAGGATTAGAAGAAAGACTAGTTGATGGATGTATGGAAAAAGATCTTCCGTATCGCAGAATTACTGGAAAAGATAAGAATGCATATGTTTGGATGGAAGCAAAAAAATATATAGATGCAAATGAGAATACTGCAATTATTACCTTACATAATGAGAAGATTGTCCAGAACACAGTTATAAGGATGGAACAGGAACTCGTAAAGAAAGAACAGGATATGGCAAAGCAGTATTGGGATATGGTATCACTTTTAACTACTGTATTGAATCATAATCAGTTAGTTGAATCAGGGTATCAAGACGATATCAGCTTCTATACGAAACAGGTATATCTTCAATTGCAGAAGAATTATCCGGAATATGGAATTACGGATGAAGAAATTGCTTCAGTAGCCCATTTGGCACCGATTCATGATATTGGAAAGATAAAAGTACCAATTGAAATTTTGAATAAAAATGGAAAGTTGACAGATGAAGAAATGAATGTAGTAAAACAACATCCATTAGTAGGTGCAGCGATGACCCAGAGATTCCCAGAGGGGATAACAACGGAAAAGCTGAACAAATATAGCTATGAAATATGCAGACACCACCATGAAAGATATGATGGATCAGGATATCCAGACGGTTTAAAAGGGAATGCGATTCCGATGTGCGCACAGGTCGTTGGGATTGTTGATGCTTACGATGCATTGATCAATGATCGTCCATACAAAAGAAAATATGAACCAGAAGAGGCGATACGGATGATTTCAAATGGTGAATGCGGAGCGTTTTCTAAAAAACTGATCCAGTGCTTGACGGCGGCAGCAAAGCAGCCAGAGTGGTTAAAAGTAACAAAAAGTCAAGCATGACAGAAGATTTGAGGCGATTTTATGAACAAGAAATTGAGTGTTTTAAGACGAATTACAGCAGTTGTTCTGTGTGTTACATTATTATCTTCGCAAGTCGTAGTTGCGAATGCTGAAGATTCAGAAAGAATGAATGTGCAGACCAATAGTGAAATTACAGATATATCGGAACAGGATGGTTTCAGCAGTGATACATCTGAAATATCTGATATCACGGAAAGTGATATTCCTGATTCTTTTGAAGGAGAATCAGAGCCAAATACAGATATTAGTTCTGAAGTAACAGAGGAATTTGGTAATTCTGAAGATCAAGGATTTACAGATGGAGAAGAAACAATTATCGAGGATGAAAACACCTCAGATACTTTGGAAGAAGCAAATCCAGATTATGAAGATGGAAAAATATGTATCTACAATTACCAGCAACTTCTGCAAATCGGTACAGGAACACAGATGTTTTCCGGAGACAAAGATGGAAATGTTGGTGAAGGGGATAAGGTTCTTGCAGATGGTGCAGAACTTACCTATGCATCAGACGCTTCCTATTGTTTGATGAATGATATTCCAATAGATAATGAAAATGTCTGGAACTTCCCATCAGATTTTACAGGTAGCATCACTTCATCATCAGAGCGCACGGGCAACACAGTATATGATTCAGTGACTGATACGATTTATGTGTATAACCGATACCAGCTTGAATTGATGAAAGGGGAATCTTCAGACAGCGAACCTGTAATGAGCGAGGATTATATTGCTGAAAAAGTTGGAATGGGACAGGTTTTTACACTGGAAGATGGTTCCTATCTTACTTACAGCAAAACACATAATTATGTGCTTGCTTCTTCATTTACAACAGAAACACCGGAGCTTCTTGCAAATAAGGCTGGGACAGAGGAGACAACTCAGGATATTACTAGCGCATATCCGTCCGACTATGAAGGAAGAAATTATTTCGGTCAGGTGGTAAAAAAGATTGGTGATAAAAATTATATTCTGATTGGAAATGAAACACAGCTTCGGGCAATCGGAACAGATACGGATGTGACAGAGCCAATCTGGCGAGTGTATGAAACAAGAGAGAAAAAGCCGGGAATACTTGGGGGCGCACTGAGTGGATATACAGCCTGGAAACCAGCAGCTGATACACAGACATACAAAACAGAACTGTATTATCCGGGTGATGCGGATATTGTAAAGTTTAATGATACATATAATTGGTCTGGAAAAGAATTGTATGGAAATAAAAAAGGTGACCATAAGCTGGGAGAAACAGAATATCTGGATAATTCATCCTTGGATATAGCTGGCACAACAGCTACAAAGCGTTATGTATATGTGAGCAGTACTATTCAGGAGTCAGAAGATATGACGGTAACTGCGACAGACAGTACTGCCAGTGCTTCCGAAGCGGCATCTGTTGAAGCAGGTGCAACTGTAAAAGACAGAGATTTGATTGATATGACTCCGGTAGAAAGTGAGGAAGTAGCTGAGTCAGAAAGTGATGATATAGATGCTTTTACAAGTGATGGTGACGAAAGTGATTTTACTGATGATACAACTCCGGAAAGTATAACGGTTGACGAGAATAAAACTTACATCCTTACCTATGATACATCCAAAAGTAGCAATACCAATATTGCAGGATCTGGATATAAATACAGTAAGGATGCGAATTATATTATCTTTCGTGATATTGATCTTTCCAAAGAAGGGACTAATTCTAATGGGAAAGATGATAACTGGACTCCTATAAAGAACTTCCAGGGAAATATGGAAGGCCGCAAGGGAATGACAGAAGGTGCTAATGTCAAAATCAGTAATGTAAAGATGGTACAGGACACAGCAATTAATCAGAGTGCTTATTCAAATGGAAGTAGCTCGGACACGGAATATGGTGTTGGATTTTTCAGAAGTTTATCGACCCCATATGACAGTTCATTACAGATTTCATCAAAACAGGTTGTCGTAAAAAATCTTACCTTATCAGGAGTTTCTGTATCAACGACAACGAATTCTATTAAAAAAGATTTTAGTTTGCTTGGTGTAGTGTTGACCAGAGTTTTAAAAATCCTGGGATTATCAAGTGGGTTGGAAAAGGATCCAAAATCTTTTTCAACAGGAGCTTTTGCCGGTGTTGTAAAAGGAAACGTACAAATATCAGACTGTCATGTAGAAGGATTATCAGGAGTGTCTAATGCAAACAGCTGGACAGGTGGTTTTGTCGGGTACATTTCAGGTATTACAAAATATGAAGCCCTTTCAGGAGTGCTTAAAGGAGTAACGGACGCACTTAGTACTTTATTAAACTTGATTCCAGTATTAGGTCTTGGGGATCTGATTACAACGCTTTTGAATGGAGGCGTTCTAAGTGTTGGAAACCTGATTCCAATTGGCTATGTGAATCCGGTGTTCAGCAATTGTTCAGTATCTGGCAATGATACGATATCTGGGCAGAATTATACAGGTGGATTTGCTGGTGAAACAATAGGTGCTGTAATGACTGGATGTTCAGTTAATGGTACTGAGAGTGTTAATGGTACAGATTACTCAGGAGGATTTATTGGTCGTGCTTCCAATGCAGTTGTTGCAGGTGCACTGGATCATCTGGGAATCCAAATAGCTGATTTCCCGGTCAATACAGTAATGCTTGGATGTAGCATTAATGGCAGTGCAAATGTATCTGCGACAGGAAGCTCTGGTAAGGAAAGTGGTTATGCAGGTGGATTTATAGGAGAAATGCGTAACAGTTATGCCGTGAACTGCAGTATTTCTTCTCTTGGTACAGTGTCCGGAAAAGATTATACCGGAGGATTTGCCGGCTTAGCAACCCTTGGTGCTGTTACATCTATTGATGAAAATAAAGGTCTTCTTGATCTTGTGAAAAAACTTCTTACAGGTTTGTTGAACGGTAATATTACGGATATGGATATTTTGAACCTGGTGGGACTTCGCCCTTCTGTTATAAGCGGATGTACCATTGACGGAAGTACGATATCCTTAGATGCCAGTGGCAAATATGCCGGCGGACTTGTAGGATATGCCGGAGCTGTTCAGGTTTCTAATACTTCAGAACTTGCAGATGGTTCAAAATCAACTACAAAAGCTTTGAATCGTATGCTTGCAAAAAACAGTATTTCTTACAGTTTTAATGAGCATTCTAATAGTATTACTGCATCAGAAAGCATGTCTGTTTCAGCAACAGAGAATGCTGGAGGAATCTTAGGTTACGCTAAAATGACCAGTGTCAGTGATGTCCTTGGCGGAACAGTTACAGCAGCAGACTACATGCGTTTTGAATGTAAAGATTGTTCCGTAAACGGAGGCTCTTTGGGACTTACAGTTACTGCGTCAAATCAGGAGAATGGTCGTGCCGGAGGTGCTATCGGTTATGGAACAGGTGGAGAAGTAAGGAAAACATCCGTCACAAATCTGAATTCTGTAACGGCTGGAAAGTGTGCAGGAGGATTTGCCGGATATTTCGGAAGTGGTACTCTTGCTAATGTTGGTGGTATTAAACTTCTTGGATTACCGCTTTTGAAAATTGACAGCCTTCTTTCTGTAGGGCAGATGATTGAGACGTTTACAGTTGACAGCACTGTTTCAGGTGTTTCGTCAGGATATAGTGTGTCTACTGGCAATGAGAAAGGTTATAGTGGTGGCTTTATTGGAGAATGCATTAGTGGACGAGCAAGGGACACTAAGATCAGCAACCTGAAAACTGTTACTGCATCTGCAACATCAGGAAAAGCCGGAGGCTTTGCAGGTTTTGCTAAAGCCGGAGATGCATTAAGTGCTGGAGATTCCACTACATCAAAACTGACAGGAATTGAATTAGAGAATCTGCTTGGAGTTGTCAGTGCCCTGAGACCGGAGTTCAATAATACTTCTATTGCCTATGTTTCGAATGGTTCTGACCCTCAGGTATCCGCTGATATGGCGGGCGGCTTTGTGGGAGACGGACAGGCAGTAGATATCAACTATGGAAACAACAATTCCGGATTCAAAGCAGACACGAATAGTGAGGATGGAACAACCGAAGGTGAGGCTGGTGCGATTGCAACAACAAATATTACCGGACTCTCTTATATAAAGGGAACCAGCTATGCCGGTGGTTTTGCAGGAAGGCTGATGCCTGGTGATGTGGCACAGACAGGTTCTATTAAGTTACTGGGCCTCTTAAATGTAAATCAGCTTCTCAGTGTTATGGATGTGGCTTATCCGAGAATTTCCGACTCTTCTATTGAGGGAGACAGCTTAGTTGTAACAGCATCCGGAAAAAATGATGATGTGGCTCTTGGAGATGCCGGGGGTTATATCGGTAATGGAAAAGCAGTCATGGTTAAGAATTCTGATGTGACCAATGTAAAAGAAGTCACAGCACCATATCATGCCGGTGGCTATATCGGAATTATGCGCTCCGGAAGTGCAGCGGAGGCAGGAGATGCCACAGGAGATTTTTTGAATAGTGTCCTTGGTAAGATCCTGAGTCTGAAAGAGCTGGCAAGTGTCCTTCAGGCGGCATCCAGCAAAATTACGAATTGCAAAGTTGCTGGTACCGCAGATGGTTTGACAGTTACGGCTGACAGCGGATTTGAAAACGCAGAAGGCTATGCAGGTGGCTTCGTTGGAGAGATGCAGAGCGGTCATGTAGATAATTCAGCAAATGCTGTTGATTCCGGAAAAGGAACGGCAGTAGAAAATCTTCTGAAAGTAGAAGGCCTTCGTTATGCCGGAGGGTTCGGAGGTCTTGTAAAAGCTGGAGCAGTTGCAGAGATTGGAGCTAAATCATCAATTCTTACAAAACTGGTTGATCTGACAGGATTACTATCCCTGGTCAATGCTTTTGTTCCGGTGATCAGTAATGCCAGTGTTAATTCTGTAGAAAAAGGGTTTACTGTTACCGTTACAGGTACTCTTGAAAAAGACAGCACCAACGATGCGGATGCCGGAAGTGCCGGAGGCTTTATCGGATGCGGAACTGGTGTACAGATCAGCAATTCCGATGTAAATAAATTGCAGCATACAGGTGTCAGTGAGCCAAAGAATCTGCAGCAGGAAGATGGTAGCAGTTATTACGGAAGCGACAGTGCATATGCGGTAAATGGTTATCGTTATGCCGGCGGCTATATTGGGAAAGCTGCTATGGGAAGTACGGCGGCTATCGGAGGTGCAAGCGTTCTGGATAAGGTACTTTCTGCCTCAAATCTGTTATCAGCGTTGACCGTAGTTGCATCTATCATAGACAGCTCAGATGTTTACGGAGCAACAGGCGGATTTAATGTTCTTGCAACAGATGGAGATGGTGATACCGGAAAAGCCGGTGGATATGCAGGAGAACTTCTTGGAGTTCAGATTCAGAATAGTAATTCTTATAATTTTGCACATATCATAGGGCGTGAAAGTGCCGGTGGATATGTTGGAACCATGGAGCCGGGGAGTGCGGCAGATGTGGTAGATGGATTAAGTGCTCTTGGAGGACTGATCAAGGCAGATAATCTTTTTGGCGTTTTACAGGCATTTGTTCCTGTGATCAAAAACAGTGAAACAACCTGTGTACCTTGTGGAGGTGCTGTGAGGGCTCAGGCTGAAAGTGATGACAGCATTTACCGTGGACTTGCAGGAGGATATGCAGGTTACAACTATGGCGGTCAGATCTGGGGAAACAATACGGATAACTGGAAAGGCTCTACATATGCAGGAACCGTAAGAGAATGTGCGGCCTATCGTATCCGTTCCGTATATGGAACGGAATATGCCGGAGGTTATACAGGACTGATGCGGTGTGCGAATGTTGCAGATACAGGAAGTCTGAAGGTTTTATTTGGTCTTATCAAACTAGATAATCCGCTGACGCTTCTTCAGGCGGTGTATCCGACAGAAAAGAATACAGCTGTTTATGGACCGCTTCGTGGACTGGATACGGATACCTGGAACAAATGGGTTGGTGCTGTCGGTTCTTATGGAAGTTACGGTAATAAATTACAGGCACTTGGTGAAGTCAATGATCAAGAACAGTTAAATGAGATCATTTCTCAGTATGCATATGGATACGCAGTCACAGCAGGAAGGAGCATTCTGGCAAGTAAAGCAACACAGGGCGGTTCTGCCGGAGGCTATGTAGGCCGTATGGAAGGCGGTACCGTGACAAATGGAACTGCAACAGATCTTCAGTCAGTGGAAGCCTTCAGAAGCAGCGGTGGATTTGCGGGTGAGATGCTTACCGGTTCTGTGGCAAACACAGGTGACGTTTCACTGGCAGGTCTTAAGATTATCGGTGCAGACGGTCTGGCGGCATTAAAAACCTTTGTGCCGGTTGTAAAACAGTCCCATGTGGACGGATATCGTTCCGGAGCAAGGATCAAAGCAACCGGTATTGCAGACAAAGACCTGGCAGGATTTGCCGGAGGCTATGTGGGAAGAATGATCGGCGGTCAGATCTGGGGAGATGAAAATACCTCTTGCAGTATCACAAATTTAAGGCGTGTAGATGGAACTTCCTATGTAGGCGGTTTTGCTGGAAAAGTAGATCCAGGTAGTGTGGCAGCTATTGATACAGCTACAAAGCAGGGACTTTTGAATAAGCTTCTGGATGTTCTTATGGTAAATGCTCCGGCAGAACTGATTAAGGTTCTGAATGCTACTGTTTCTACCATCCGCTGTGCATCTGTGTCAGCCTGGGATGACTGGGGCGTGATCGTAAACGGAACCTATCAAAATGGAAGCAATACCGGGTACGCAAAAGCAGCAGGAGGATTTGCAGGAAGTCTCTGCGGAGCGGTCCTCGGCGAGAAGGATACGCCGGGAAGCGGAATCCGTGCAGACAAGATTCGTTCCGTAGTAGCCGGTGAATATGCCGGTGGATGCTTCGGTATTGCGGATGTTTCCGGTGCCGCAAACATTAGTGCAGGTAATGAGACCTCGGTATTACAGTATCTTTTAAAACTTGGAAAAACCGATGTGTTGGATGCGTTCCGAAGTTATGTATATTACGGAAATGTCACAGGAAGTCCAGATGCAGGGCTTGGCGTCAGTGCTAACACAGCGACAAAATCAGGCCAGAATAATGAAGTAACATATAGCGGAACGGCTGGAGGATTTGGCGGTTCCCTGTTAAATGGCTCTGTCAAAAACAGCAGCGTAATGGGATTAAATTATGTAACTGGACTAAACAGCGTCGGCGGTTTTGTAGGATACTCCGGAAAAAGCGGAGTTGTAAAAATGGAGAAGCTGGATGTGCTGGGAGATAATGCAGGACAGCTCCTGGGCGGTGCCCTCGGCGTTCTGGATATTTTCGGTTCCCACATTGATGACAGCAGTGTGACAGGCATACCTGGAGGTTATACTGTTCAGAGTAAAGGCGGAGATGAGCAGATTGCGGGAGGATTTATCGGCTACGCAAATCTTGCCAGAATGTCAGGCTGTAATGCAGGAGATGCTCAAAATCAGGAAAACAGCCTGAAACTGGTAGAATCCGGTGGAACAGCTGGTGGCTTCGCAGGAAGAACAAGCTTTGCCTATCTAGCGGATGTAAAACTGGATTCCACAGTGGTGGATGCGTTGCTCGTAGTTCTGAATCAGCTTGTACAGGCGTTATATCTGGATAAGATCCAGGATTCCAACCTTTTGCATATCAATCTTGGAATTGTGAAGGTTGATGCACTGTATGAGGGAAATCTTCTCCATGTGAATCTGCTGGGACTGGATATTTCTGTCGGGCTGTCTAAAAAGTCGACAGAAAATAATCAACAGACAGATCTTGCAATCATCAAGATCGGAGATTCATCCATCAAGCTTCCTTGTGATAAAGATGGAATCATAACAAAAGATAATGATGTAAAGTCTAATATCAGTATCAATCTGATCAAGGCAAACAGGACAAAGATCACGGACAGCAGTGTGTATGGAATTAGTACAGGATATGATGTCTATGCAGGCGGAGCAGGAAATGATGCGGATGGTTCTGCAAATGATGGACGAAGCGGAGGTTTTGTTGGATACAACGATGAAGGACTGCTGAAGAATAACAATATGTATTACTGCGATGTGGTCCGTGGAACATCTAAGCTGGTGGGACCATTCAGCGGAAAAAGTGATCTGGACTCTGCATATGACTTTAATACAAAAGCAGGTGTAGAAGGCGAGAATAACAATTATCGTATCTACCGAAAACCGGCGATTAGTTTTGATGAGATCAAAAAGAATTCTAAACTTCTGACAGATACGTTCAGTCAGGAAAATGGATGGAGTATCTTCTCGATAAAACATGTCGTGCAGGTAGATGAGTATAACACCTTGCAGAATGCAGTTATGGCAACAAAAGATTCTTCTGAAACAGCAGATCTGAATGCATATATATCAGATGCAAAAGCTGTTCTGATGTCAGATGCCAAAACGACAGTCAATACAGGTGACAGCACATCACCGGAACCGTCTGATACGCAGGATCCATGTGATGAGAATGTAAACCTGACGATAAACAAAGTCTGGAAAGATTTCCGAAATATGGACAATCTCAGACCAGACTCTATTACGGTCACAATTTCCAGAAGCTGGACGGATGCGGAAGGAACAAAACAAACAGAAGTTGTGCCGGGATATGAAAACTATGAAATAAAAGGTGATATTTCAAAATCTACATGGCAGAAAGTGATTGAAACTCTTCCAGCCTACATAAAAGATGATGCTGACAAAACGCATTATTATGAATATTCTGTTACGGAAACGGAAATAAACGGATATACAACTACAATAAAAAGCTCTGATGATGGATTTACCTTCACGATTATCAACCGACATTTTGCACTTCTTCCGGACACTGGCGGAAAAGGCATCATGATGTTCATCGTAGCAGGTGGTTTGTTGTTAGCGTTCCTGCTTTATACCGGACGCAGAAGGAAACGGAAACAGACGATGTAGGAAAGGGGGAGTAGAGTCATGAGAGAGATATGGCTGCGTGGGGAACTTCCACCGTAAAAGCTGAAGGAATCCCAAGCGAACCAATAAAAAATCAAAAGAAAGTGAGAAGAGGAACATGAAGAAATTAGTATCAAGATTTATGGCAGTTCTGATGGCAATGACCATGATACTGTCCATGAGCATGACTGCATTTGCAGCAGATGCAGCAGATGCTCCAAAAGGAACCCTGACAGTCAACAATACAGTGGAAGGAAAGACTCTGGATCTGTATCAGATTTTTACAGCAACAAAAAGTGGCGAGAATGTAGCATATACACTGAACAGTGCATATGAAGGATTTTTTAAGAATAATACTAGAATTCCAGGATCTGAAAGTTTAACAGGCGAAGCTTTAAGTGAAGCGGCATATAACTATGTTAAAGAACAGGTCGGAGCAAATGGAGAGGCTGCTACAGCGAAAACATTTGCTAAAGATGTGCTTGGATGGATTTTAGATTCAAAGAACCATATTACAGCAACAAAAACAGTTAATACGACAGCAACTTCTACAGTAGTTTCTGATTTAGCATATGGATACTATTTAGTTTATCCAAAAGGAGCAACAGATACCTCCACAGCACCAGGAAATCAGACTTATACATCTGCAGCATCTTTAGTTAGCATTACAGCTGATACAGCTACAATTAACATGAAGAGCAATTACCCGACAGTAGACAAGAAAATCATTCCGGCACAGAGTGGAAGCGGAATTACAGTTGGTGCTATTGTAGATGCTTCATGGGATGGCAGCCATCAGATGGAATTGGACGATGAGAATAATCCTGAAGATACCATCGCACCACACAGCGAATCAGATGAAAAGAAAGCTGGAGATTTTGGAATTGGCGATACTGTCACTTATCAGCTGACTTCTAAAGTGCCGGACATGACAGGATATAATTCTTATACTTTTAAATTTAGCGATACTTTGTCCAAAGGACTGGACTTAAAAGAAGTACTATCTGTAAAAGTTGGAAATACAACACTTACTGCTAAGAAATCAGGAACTAATACATACGCACTTGCATATGACCAGGCTAAACGTACTTTAACAGTTACCTTAAATGATTTCTATAATTCCTATAAGAATCATACAGGCGAGACAATCACAGTTGTTTACACTGCAACCTTAAACAAAGATGCTGTAATCGGTATGAATCCAAATACCAACAAGGCGGTCGTTGAATACAGTAATGACCCGACAACAGGTGGAACAGGTACATCTGAGCCAAGCATCGTAGATGTACATACTTTTGATTTTACAATTTATAAATATTATTTAAAAGACCAGAATAATAAAGAAGATAAGACTGCACTTGCAAAGGCAGAATTTGAGCTTTACAAGGGAAACACAGAAGGTACTGCAGCAGATGAACAGGCGAAGGTTAATATTGTAGACGAAGGAGAAGGTGTATACCGTCAGGCAACAGCCGATGAAGCTAAAGCAACAGGCTTTACTTCTGCAAAAATTGTATCCGATGCTGACGGAAAAGTACTTGTAAAAGGTCTTGATGCTGGAACTTATTACTTAAGAGAGACAAAAGCACCAGAAGGATACAATAAGCTTCTCAGCGATATCAAGGTTGAGATTAAAGCAAACTATGATCCAAAAACCGGAAAACTGACAAGCTATTCAGTTGATTACACATACAATGGAACTACAACAACAGGTAAAGAAATTAAAGATACAAAAACTTCTCCAGAAGTAGCTGTAGAAAACAAAACAGGTGCACAGCTTCCATCTACTGGTAGCAAGGGTGCCCTCATGGTAACACTGGCTGGTATCGTTCTTTTCGGTGTATTAACAGCAAGCAAAGCTTTTGGCAAAAAGAAAGCAAAAAACTAAGACATTCTGAAGTTTAAGAATGGATAAAAAGACAGTTCATCTTCCCGGTATTGTACCGGGAGGATGTCTGCTTTTTCTGAAATGTCCAGTGTGGACTGGATATTTCAGAAGAAACAGACGAAAAGGTGAAAGGTATTATGAAGAAAGTAGTAAAAATACTAAGAGGAATCGGATATCTGATGGCATTTTCTTTAATCCTGTATCCGGTAGTGAGTAATTACATTAATCAGATGAACAGCACAACCATTGCTACAGATTATGAACAGGAAGTTTCGCATTTGTCGGAAGAACAGGAAAATGCAATGATCAAGCAGGCACAGGACTACAACGAAAGCCTGATCGGAATTGGTTCCATAGCAGATCCATTTTCAGAAAGCAATGAAAACCAGACAGAAGATGATGAGTATAACAAACTTTTGAAAATTGATGATACTGGAATGATGGGATATATTGATATCCCAAAGCTTGATGTTGTTCTTCCGGTTTATCATGGAACATCCGAAAAAGTACTGCAGTCAGGTGTAGGACATCTGAAAAACACCTCGCTTCCGGTAGGCGGTGAGAGCTGTCATGCGGTATTATCCGGACACCGTGGACTTGCAAATGCCAAGATATTCACCGACCTGAACAAGATGGAGGTTGGAGATGTATTTTATATTAAAGTTCTTCATCATACCTTTGCCTATCAGGTGGATCAGATTCTGACAGTATTGCCATCAGATACAGATGCTTTACAAATTGAAAAAGGCAAGGATTATGTAACGCTGGTCACATGCACTCCTTATGCAGTTAATACACACAGACTGCTTGTACGTGGCACCAGAATTCCGTATGAAGAGGCACAGAAGATAGATGAGGAAGTTGGTCTTCATCATACAATTCCATTCAATTTGATTCTATTGATTGGGGGAATTGTTGCTTTGATCATCATATGGGTGAGCATTAAATCTCATAAACGCAGGAAGGAGAAAAAACATGAGCAGAATAATTAAACATAAGCGAATATATATGTGTATGGCCAGTGTGATGTGTATGCTTTTACTCCTCATTCCGTTACCTGTGTCTGCGAATGATCAGGGAAGTATATTATTAAAAGCAACTGTTGAAGATGAGACCACGGTATATAAGCTAAGTAATATTGAATTTACGATGTATCAGGTTGGAACATATAAAAATAATTCATGGGCATTAGTGAGTGAGTTTGCAAAGTCTGGAGTCATATTTGATTTTGATGATTCTTCCGCTCAGGCAGAAGCTGCAAGAAAACTGGAAAAATATGTACAGGATAACAACATCAAAGGAATGTCCGGAAAGACCAACTCAGACGGAGAAGTTATGTACAGAGATCTGGAAAAAGGTGTGTATCTTTTTGTGCAGACACAAAAAACACAAATTGGAAATCAAGTATATCAAAGCGAACCTTTTATCATAACAGTTCCAGGTAATTATGATGGTCAGATAATTTGGAATGTAACGGCAGAACCTAAATTTAAAAATGAATCGATACCACCAATTACCCAGAATACGCCACCAGTTTCAGAAGAACCATCGGGTGATAATAG
>ERZ791821.1342-NODE-1342-length-13581-cov-8.990241_pt1 | contig 13581 bp, 9 predicted proteins | sample MGYA00510300_ERZ791821 | MGnify/ENA primary metagenome ERZ791821 (study PRJEB30046, sample SAMN00792034) | human gut metagenome | study: EMG produced TPA metagenomics assembly of the A metagenome-wide association study of gut microbiota in type 2...
AAGATATAGCTGATTTGCAGGCAGAAAATCAGGGACAGCAGAACCAGATAAACAGCCAGCAGGAACAGTTAGACGAACATAAGAAATGGAATGAAGATCAGGACAAAGATATAGCTGATTTGCAGGCAGAAAATCAGGGACAGCAGAACCAGATAAACAGTCAGCAGGAACAGTTAGACGAACACAAAATGTGGAACGAACAACAAGACAAAGATATTGCAAATATTAATTCAAATGTTGGCGATTTAAACTACGGTTCCAACTATGTCGTTACTGATGGAGAAGATGTAACGACATCTATTGGCAAATTGGACAATGCCGTTGGTAATTTGAATAATCGCGTTGATACCCTCGACAACCGTATCGATAAAGTGGGCGCCAACGCCGCCGCATTGGCTGCCTTGCATCCGCTGGATTTCGACCCCGACGACAAATGGGATTTCGCTGCCGGGTATGGTAATTTCCGCGGGGAAAACGCTATGGCTGTAGGCGCGTTCTACCGTCCTAACGAAGACACGATGTTCAACGTCGGCACGACCTTCGGCACCGGCGAAAACATGGTCAACGCCGGCGTCAGCTTCAAAATTGGACAAGGAAATCACGTATCGACGTCCCGCGTCGCTATGGCCAAGGAAATTAAGTCTCTTCAAAATACGGTGGCCCAGCTGACCGAGTTGGTCAACGCCCTCGTCGGCCCGCAGAACCAGGTACAGAATGAATTCAACAAGCCCTTCCCCGACGTGCCGGAAAACCACTGGGCTTATGAATACATCAGTAAGATGGCGAAACAGGGCATTGTCGAAGGCTATCCTGACGGCACCTTTGGCGGCGACCGCACCATGACCCGTTATGAATTTGCTACGATCGTATACCGCGCCCTTCAGAAAGGCTTGGCCATGAATGAAGATGTACAGCGCCTGCTCAAGGAATTTAAACCGGAACTCGATTTAATCCGCGTAGACACGATTGCCAAAGACAAAGACGGCAATCCGACGATCGAACGGGTACGGGTCAATAAAGTATAACAGGGCTTTTAGATGAAACTGCAGCGTACCTGCGTCGTATGCGGCGCTCCCTTTATGGCGGACCGCGTCACGCAAAAATATTGCAGCCCTTCCTGCAGGCGGTATGCCCATCGCCGCGGGCTAAATGTTCATCAAACGGCGAAGTGGGGAAGACACGTCGTGATCCGCGCATTTCGCTGTTTGAAATGCGGTATGCTTGTCGAAGTCATCGACCCGAAGGATAAGCGAATTAAATTTTGCTCGGCTCATTGCGAACGGCTGTATTGGAAGCATTCCCGAAGTTCGCATCGCATTGTCCCCGGTGCGGTGCAGCGGACCTTTACGTGCCGGTATTGCGGTACGACTGTCACCGTAACGAAGGCGAAGGATAAACGGACGGCTTTTTGCAGCGAAGCTTGCAGGATGCGGTGGTTCTCGCTCCATCGAAAACGATAAGTGCATCATGAAAAATCCCTTAGACGGCGGGACTGCTGTTTCCGCGTTTAAGGGATTTTTTACATGCTTGAATATAATTTTTGTTTGCGCCGTTACCAGCGCGCGTTAGAGGCGGGGATACGCCGTTTTTGGGGGAGTTTGAAGCGTTTGGACTAGTGAAGGGCCTGTAATATCTGCCGTAGCGTCGTTACTTCCAGCTGGCCGGGAGCGGACGCTTTTTTGGCCGAGCCGAAGGTCAGGGCCGAGCCGAAGAGTTCGCCGCTGATACGGCTGATGACGCCTAATTTGCCCATGGACATGGTGATAATCGGTTCGTCCGGGTACTGGGCTTTGACGGCTTCCGTAGCCGATAAGAGGGTGAGCACGTCTTTGGCCGAATTCGGCATGCAGGCCAATTTGGCTACGTCGGCGCCTAATTGCTTCATGCCGATGAGACGGCCCGTGATTTCGTCGAAAGACGGCGTTTTTTCGAAGTCGTGGTTGCTCATGACGACGGTGACGCCGTGTTCCTTGGCGACAGCCAGTGTCTGGCGGATGCTGTCCTGATTGCGGAAGTATTCTACGTCGACGGCGTCGACTTTGCCGCTGGCGACGGCGTACTGGATTAATTCAAAATAATAGGCTTCCGGGACGGCCGTTTCGCCGCCTTCTTCCTTCGTGCGGAAGGTAAACAAGAGGGCGCTGTTCGGGAGCTCCCTGCGGACGGCTGCCAGAGCTTCGCCGACGGCGGGAAGGGACGTGACGTCTGCTAAGAAGTCGATGCGGAGTTCGACGACGTCGTACGGTTTATCTTGCAGGTAACGGCATTCCTGTATCAATTCTTCGACAGTGCGTCCGACGATGGGGACACAGATTTTGGGCATGCCGTTGTCGAGGGCTGCGTTGCCAATAGTGATCATTATATCCTCCTTCGCGTATATCGCGTGAATGGGTTTGATGTTATTGTAGCGCATTGGCGGCGTATGGGCAATGAAAAAAGCATCTCTCAGCGGAAACTGCCGGGAGATGCTTTGGGAAACAGAAATGGCAAGCTCTGTATGTGTGGAGAGTACGATTACCGCAGGATAGAGCCGGAAATAATCATCTGCTGTACCTGGTTCGTGCCTTCGTAGATCTGGGTGATCTTGGCGTCGCGCATGTACCGTTCTACCGGGTATTCGCGGGTGAAGCCGTAGCCGCCGAAGACCTGTACGGCGTCCGTCGTGACCTGCATAGCGATATCGGAAGCGTATTTCTTCGCGATAGCCGCATCCATGGAGTAAGACTTCACGTCGGGCTGGCCCATCTTCCAGGCAGCTTTGTATACGGCGAGGCGAGCCGTTTCGATTTTCAGCTTCATGTCAGCGAGCATGAAGGCGATGGCCTGCTTCGTAGCGATGGGTTTGCCGAACTGAACGCGTTCTTTTGCGTATTTAACAGCTTCGTTGTACGCGCCTTCAGCGATGCCCAAAGCCTGTGCGCCGACGCCTACGCGGCCGCCGTCAAGGGTCATCATAGCGATCTTGAAGCCTTCGCCTTCCTTGCCGAGGAGGTTGGCTGCCGGAACTTTGACGTTCTGGAATACGAGTTCACGCTGTACGGAAGCGCGGATACCCATTTTAACTTCCTGTTTGCCGTAGGTGAAGCCTTCCATGCCTTTTTCGACGATGAACGCGCTCATGCCCTTCGCGCCCTTGGATTTGTCCGTAGCTGCGAATACGATGGTTACGTCGGCTTCGCCGCCGTTGGTGTTGAATACCTTGGAACCGTTGAGGATGTAGTAGTCGCCTTCCTTAACAGCCGTGGAGGAGCCGTTGAGGGCGTCCGTGCCGGCGTTGGGTTCGGTAAGGCCGAAAGCGCCGAGCTTCGTGCCTTCTGCCAGGGGTTTCAAATATTTTTCCTTCTGTTCTGCCGTGCCGAACTTCCAGATAGGCCAGGAGCAGAGCATGGTGTGAACTTCGAAGCTCAAAGCGATGGAAGGGTCGACTTTAGCGACTTCTTCGCAGGCAACGGCCAGGCTGAGGAAGTCGGCGCCAACGCCGCCGTTTTCTTCTTCCCAGGGAATGCCGAGGAGGCCGAGGGTGCCCATTTCATCGAGGATAGCGCGGTCGAAGACTTCTTTTTCGTCGCGTTCCTTGACCGTCGGGGCCAATTTCTTTTCAGCGAAATCTTTCGCGAGGTTTGCAATGTCTTTCTGCATTTCTGTGAGCTTAAAATCCATGAGTAGTAATTCCTCCTAAATATAAAATAAGTAAATATATGTAAACGCCAAGGCCGGCTCCTTAAAGGCGCGTAAGCCTTGGCGTTATACAACGATGTGAAAGAATTAGAGCATTTCAGAGAAGGCTTGAATACGGGTACGCATCTGTTCCAAAGACGGAGATTCCAAATCGACGTCGAGAACAGTATAGCGAAGTCCTGCTTCTTCAAATTCGACTTTGTAGATAGGATAATCGAATTCTTCGGGGTCGCAGAAGCGCATCAAGCAGACGACAACAGCGTCGGCGTCGTATTTTTTCGCCATGTCGATAAGCATTTGTCCGCGCGGTTTGTCCGGGTTCATAGCCAAGGGGCAACCGTCGAAGTCCTGCCACCATTTAGCAAGTTGTTCCAACGGATCGATGCCGGAGGGAACGTCGTTGCGGTACTGGCGCGATTCTTGAGCCAAATCGTCGGCGACGACGGCCATGTTGAATTCGCTGAAGATGTCGAGGAATTCGTCCGGTTCGGCCATAATGCCGGACAGAATAATCTTCTTGCCCTTCCAGGGCTGTACCGGTTCGGCTTTGACGGCGTCGATGAGCTGACGGACTAAGGCCGTGTGTTCGGCTTTATCCATGAACCAGCGGGCTTTGATGACGTCATGGCGTTTTACCGGCGTAAAGATTTGCGGATACTGAGCGGCGACGTCGCAGAATTCGCGCATGACGCGGCGGTTTTCGTTGTAGACTTTGATTGCTTCCTGCAAAGCCATGTCGGTAATGGTTACGCCCAAAATGCGTTCTAATTCGCTGCGGACGTGTTCGTATTCGCCTTTGAGGAAGTCGACAGCAGCATCGATTTTACGGTTTTGCGGATGCGTAAATACGATGACCGGAGCTTTGCCGTGCCATTTCTGGCTCATGCAGCGGAGCGTGTCGCAGGGAACGGAGAAGATAACGGCGTCGAGACAGTCGTAGGTGCCGTTGAGCTGCAATTCCATGTCGGCCTGCATGAGGGAGCAGGCGAAAGGCGGCAAATACGTGCGGGCTGCGGAAATCTGCGGTTTCTGCGCGCCGAAGAGGCCGACGGGGAGATAGCCTGCGGCGTATACGATTTCTTCCGGTGCATAGTAGGGCATAATGCCGACGAGGCCTTTGCCGGTGTTCTTTTTATATTCTAATACCGTTTTTTTCGGATGGTTTGCTACGTCTTGAAATTTGCTGATCAGTTCATCAATATGGCTCATTAGTGATTGCCTCCTTCGTTGGCTTTCTTTTCGTTCACCATTTCGCATAATGCTTCTACGCGTGTGTCAAACTGCGCTTCCGAGAAGTTGCGGGGGTCCGTCTGGTCGCCGTCGAAAATGACGTAGGGGACGCCGAGGTTCTTCTGGATGCGTTTGCCGCCTTCGTCGTTTAAGAGGCTCATGTTCTTGCAGGAGCGGTTCTGGTGCATGATGAGGCCGTCGCACTGGCCGTCGCGGACGACTTTTTCCAATACTTCGCCGCGCCGTTCGAGGCAGCAGTTAATATAGGTTCGCGTGTAAGCTTCGGCCATGGATTCGAGGTTGCCCGGTTCGTACGAAACGTCCCACATGCCGGGATATGCCGAGCCGGTCATCAACGCGCCCTGATTCTTTAAGGCTTTGAACGTATGGCCCAACGCGATCCATACGGCAATGCCTTCCCAGGTTACGCGGGTCTTTTCGTTTTCGCCGAAGGCGTATTTTTTAGCGGCTAATTTAGCGTCTAATTCTTTGATGAGTTTGTTGAAGGTGATTTCAGAGTAATTTAAGGAACGAGCCGCAACGGCCAGGCCCATGTAGTTGAACAGGTCGAAGCCGTTTAAGGGAGACGGTTTATACGTCAAATACGTGGCAATTTTGTTCCAGGCTGCGATAGAACGCTGTGTCTGTTTCTGTACTTCGAAGAATTTGTCATAGTCGAAGGGACGGCCGCATAATTCTTCGAGCTGTTTGATGGCGTGCTTGAATTCGCCGACGATATACTGTTTGGCATGTTTGGTAACGGGATATTCGTGGTTAAACGGAACGTCGATGGTAATTAAGGGAATGTTCAGTTCCTTGGCCATGTTTTCATACCATTTGAGCAAGGTGTTGCAGATGTTGTTGCAGGTCAGGATGACGTCCGGCAAGGGGATCGGCGAAGCGGGGGAGTTTTTCAGGGCTTCCGGCGTTTCACCTGTCAGGGCCTGCTGCTTGAGGAGCTCCATGTAGCCCATGTTGACGCGGCAGTACGAACAGATATCCTGGTTGTAGCCTTTGTTTTCAGCGACTTCCAGCATAGCCGGCGCGCCGTGACGGGCGCCGATGCCGGCAGCATGGGTTTCAGGATATACGATAGCAATGTCCATAGCGGTGCAGAATTCGGGAGGTGCTACGGAAGCGGACCAGCAGACGAGGCGGCCTTCTTTTTTTGCGATGCGGGCGTCTTCGTCTACTTTCGGCAGAAAATAGCCGAGAGCGTCTTTAGCGCTCATGCTTTCAATATCAATCGTTTTTTCTTCACTCATTGAGATCTCTCCTTTGTTATTTGGTGACTTTATCATAGGCAATCAATGCGGCGCCCAGTGCTCCGACTACCTGGGGGTGCAGGGCTACATTGACGGGAATGCCTAATTCTTTGGATATGGCGTCTACGACGCCGGCGTCGCGGGAACCGCCGCCGGTCATGGTAAGGTCCGGGCCGACGCCGACGCGGCGGACCAAGGCGCTGGCCTTGCTGGCAATAGAGCGATGGACGCCGGCGACGATGTCCTCCTTCGGGACATTTTTAGACAGCAGGGAAATGACTTCCGATTCGGCGAAGACCGTGCAGGTACTGCTGACCGGGGCCGGATGCTTCGATTTAAAGTACCAGTCGCCCATGTCGGACATAGGAATTTCCAATACCTTGGACATGACGTCGAGGAAGCGGCCCGTACCGGCGGCGCATTTGTCGTTCATGGCGAACTGCATGACCAAGCCCTGTGTATTTAGTTTTATTGCTTTTACGTCCTGGCCGCCAATGTCCAGAATCGTCGTCGTGCCGGGGCATTCGAAGAGGGCTCCCTTGGCGTGGCAGGTGATTTCGCTGACTTCGTCTTTGGCGCAGTCGACGTTGAAGCGCCCATAGCCCGTCGCAATGATATGGGCCATGTCGTCCATCGTAAGGCCCGTGCCGGAGAAGACGTCTTCCAGAACGCGTTCCGGCCCTGTCGACCCCGTGCCGATTTCCACGACAGCGTGGGATATGATATGTTTTCCATTTTCTAAAATGACGGCTTTGGACGACGACGAGCCGACGTCGATTCCAAGAGTATACATGGGTTTCATCCTTTCTGGCTTACGTTGTTATTTTTCAAAGGGATTAGGATTGCTGCGGTTGATCGGGGCGATGGTCTGAACGTATTCGACGAGGATGCCCTGATTGGTGCTGGGGCGGCGGAAGTTGACGATGATATCGTCAGTGCCTAATACAGCTTTCTTTTCCAGCATGCAGCCGGGGCATTCTTTTTCCATATGCTGACGGACGGCTTCTACGTCGTCGACTTCAAAGGCGATATGGGCGATGCCTCCTTTACCGTCGTTGAATTTCGTCAGGACGCCTTCGCGGGGGATAATCATTTCCAGCGGCGTGCTGAATTCGCCTTTCTTCGTAAAGATGAGGTCGGCGTGATAGGCGTCGACGAAGCCGGCGTAATCGACTTCAAGGCCGTTTGCCTTGATAAAGGCTTCGGCTTTTTCCATCGTCGGGAGGACGATGCCGACGTGGTGAAGGCGCATGGGATGCCATGATGTATTGAGCTTGCCGGCTTCTCCCAAGGATTCAAACGGGTTGACGTCGCGGCCCGTAATAGGAGCCGTCGTCTGAACGTATTCGACGAGAATCCCCTGATTGGTGCTGGGGCGGCGGAAGTTGACGATAATATCGTCGGTGCCTAATACGGCTTTCTTTTCCAGCATGCAGCCGGGACATTCAGCTTCCATTTCCTGGCGGACAGCTTCTACGTCGTCGACTTCGAAGGCAATATGGGCGATGCCGCCTTTGCCGTTATTGAACTTCGTCAGGACGCCTTCGCGAGGGATGATCATTTCCAAAGGGCTGCTGAAAGGGCCCTTTTTGGTGAAAATCAAGTCGGCGTGATAGGCGTCGACGAAGCCGGCATAGTCGATTTCCAAGCCGTTGGCTTCGATGAAGTCGTGCGCTTTTTGTAGTGTCGGCAATACGATGCCGACGTGGTGTAATCTCATTGGTTTCATTTGCAGTATCTCCTTATGTTGTATATTACTGTTTTAAGCCCATCGGCCCGTCTTGGAAAATGCGGCTGTCCATCAGGCTGTATTCTCCTACGATGGGCTTGAAATCCATATGGGCGAGGATATCCTTTTCGACGTCGATGCCAGGGGCCACTTCGATCAGCTTCAAGCCCTCTGCCGTCAATTCAAAAACGCATCGTTCTGTAATGTAAAAGACATGCTGACCGCGGCGGGCGGCGTATGCTCCATTGAACGTAATCTGATCTACGGCATCGACAAACTTCTTTGATTTACCTTCTTGTACAATGTGTACCTTGCCATCTTCTACGGCGATTTTTAAGCCGCCGGCCGTAAAGGTACCGCAGAAGAATACGTTTGGCGTCTGCTGGGAAATATCGGGAAAACCGCCGCAGCCGGCGATATTGGTGCCAAACTTGCTGACGTTGATATTACCTGATTTATCGCATTGTGCCAAACCGAGGAATGCCATGTCCAAGCCGCCGCCATCGTAGAAATCAAATTGGTAGGTATGATCGATGATGGCTTCGGCGTTTCGCGTTGAGCCGAATTGCGCGCCGCCCTGGGGCACGCCGCCGATGGCTCCGTTTTCCACCGTTAAGGTAATCGTATCGGAGATGCCTTCTTCATCTGCGATGGAAGCGACATATTCCGGTGCGCCTACGCCGAGATTGACGATGGCGTTTTCCTTCAGGAACAAGGCGCCGCGGCGACCGATAATTTTCTTGGCGTTCATAGGAAGCGCTTCGCTGGCTTCGCCTAAGGGGGCGCGACGTTCACCGCACAGCGTCGGATCGTATGCGCAGCCGAAAGCCTGTTCATGGTCGGCTTCGTCGGCGACTACGACGTAATCGACGTAAATCCCGGGGATTTTTACGAGGCGCGGGTCCAAGTTGCCGTGTTCGACAATTTGTTTAACCTGAACGACGACGATACCGCCGCAGTTATGAACTGCCTGGGCTACGGACGTATTTTCCAACGGAGCTACTTCTTCTTCCATCGTAATATTGCCGCATTCGTCGGCATATGTACCGCGCAGGAAGGCGACGTTGATTGGGAATGTCGGGTAGAAAAGCTGTTCCTGTCCTTCGATTTCCAACAGTTTTACAATGTCTTCCTTTGTAACGTCATTGAGCTTGCCGCCGCCTTGACGAGGATCGAGGAAGGTACCGAGACCAATATCGGTAAACACACCGATTTTATGACCAGCCAAGGCTCGGAACCAATGAACTAACGTGCCTTGAGAGCAGTTATACGCTTCGATTTTGTTTTCTACGGCCAACTTGCCGATTGCCGGTACCGTTTGGTAGTGGCCGATAATAATACGCTTCAGCAACCCTTCGTGAGCGAGATGTTCACCGCCGCGGCCATCGCGTTTTCCCTGCGATGCGGCGTACATATACGTCAGATTTTTAGGAGAGCCTGTTTCTAAAAATCGTTTTTCCAAGGCTTTGGTCAAAGCCTCGGGATGAGCGCAGCTGACGAAGCCGATAGACGTTATGGTATCGTTATCTTTGACCAATTCGGCTGCTTGAGATGATGTGATAACTTTCACTTTTTTCATAACATAAAATTCCCCTTCCCCTTTTTGTCTTAAATCGCATAAAATACAGAACTATTGCTATATTAGAATTCTTATAGAGAACTATTTATTGGAAAATATAATTCTTTATAAGAATTATAAAAAACAAAGTTAGAAAACAATTGATAAAAAAATCACATGTTTAATTACTTGAGAGAATTATACTATGGAAAAATCAATAACGTCAAGGAATAGACAAGGAGAAGTATGGAATCTTTAGTCAATAACGATATGCAATGAAGGGAAGGAAAAGACGAATATAGCGGCGAATAAAGAAATAACGCTGCTTTTTGCCTGTATGAAAGATGGGATAAGGCGTTCGTAACGTTGTTCTGTAGTACGTGAATCTTTTCTATATATTATATTAATTTTGTACAAATATGCTGCGCTGCTGGTGGATATATGTGGTGCGGCAGTATGAGAACGCCCAGTATGCTAGCATTATATTTCTTTCTTTTTTTGAATGGTCAGAATGAAAAAAGTATATCGATTTGCTTGCGACAGGCTGTGTTTATAATATTTAAGAAGATAAATAGGCGGCTTGGGCTTTTGAGCCTATGTTTTTTCTGATAAATAGGCGGATATTTTGGAATAGAATCGTGTCGTGCCAAAAGCAAAGAAAAATTTAATTTATAATTCCATGGAATTCCAGAAAAGGCAACAAAATGAATTGAAAGCGTGCTGATAATGATATAATTTCATTTTAAACGCTATTTGTTGTATGACATAATAAAAAATATAGTATGGAATCGGGGCGTGAAATCCTTTTTTCTAATAAATCGTAAAAGTTTTTGTATGTGACCAGAAGATAAGGATTCGGGACAAACCTGTCGGAGAGGAGACACACATATGAATATAGACCATTTTATCTATTTCATCGAAACCGTAAAAAAACAAAGCTTTACAAAAGCAGCCGAATCGTTGTTTATCAGCCAGTCGACGATCAGCAAGGCCATTCGTTCGCTGGAAAGAGCCTATGATACGGAATTAATTGACCGGACGGCGAAAAAGTTTAAATTGACCTCTGCCGGCGAAATCTTTTATCATGGCGCCGTAAAGATCGTGTCGAATTATAAATCGGAAACGGAAGTGTTGTCGGCGCTGCTGAAATCGGCGCGAGGAACCCTGACCTTAGGCGTCCCGCCCGTTACGATTACGGTCGTATATTCTATTCTGCATCAATATCAATCCATGTATCCGGCCATTAACCTTCAGATATCCGAAGTAGGGGCGCAGACGGCCTATTCTATGGTCAAAGCTGGCGCCGTAGATATGGGCATCCTGATTCAGCCCTTTGTCGACGATGATTTCGTGCAGATCCCTTTCCTGCAGTCCGAAGCCGTATGCGTCGTGCCGCCGGGACACCGCCTGGCTGAATACGATTCAATTTCCTTCAAGCAGCTGGCCCAGGAGGATTTTTACATACTGAATAATACGTTCATGCTTCATGACAGCATTATCAACAACTGCCATAAAGCTGGTTTTTCCCCGAATATCGTTATGGAGAGCGGGCAGTGGGATCTGCTTATTGAAGCTATAAACTGCGGCAATGGGATTACCATTCTGCCCAAGCCGGTCATCGATAAGATCTGCGATGGAAAGGTCGTGCAGATTCACCTGACCGACCCGGAATTTCCCTGGATTCCGACACTGGCCTATCGCAAGGAAAAATTCATTTCCACGCCTATGCAGCTGTTTTTAGACATGATTCAAACGTTTATAAAAAAATAAACTTGTCAATGAGTTTTTGTCCGATTGCATTATTTGCATTCATTGGACAAAAACTCATTATTTTATTGCCATAAAAAGGCAAATATGCAAGACATCAAACGTTTAACTTGGAAAGATGAATGAAAATATGAATTATTGAATGATTTTCATATAAAAAATGAAGACACGTCGTTTTACTTTGCCTCATAGAAAGTGCTATCATGAAAGCATAGAATGCATTCGTTAAATGTAAAGCGTACATTTGTCATGACTTAATTTGTTACTGTTTTTACTTTTTAAAACTTTATATTGGTAAAGGAGATGAGAGACATATGGATTTTAACATTCTCGTTATTCTGCTGAGCTTGATTGGCTTGATGACCTTTGCATACCGTGGCTTCTCCGTTATCATGATGGCTCCAATCATGGCTATCTTGGCGGCTACCTTGACTGGTCTTGACGTTATGCCTTCGTACACCGAATTGTTCATGGGCAAGGCTGTAACGTACATCAAATCGTACTTCCCGGTATTCATGTTAGGTGCTATTTTTGGTAAAGTCATGGAAGAAACTGGATTGGCCCGCGGTTTGGCCAGCGCCATCATCAATGGCTTGGGCAAAGAACCGGCTAAAGCCGTTCTCTCCATCGTATTGGCAGGTTCGATCCTGACCTATGGCGGCGTTCTCTTGTTCGTCGTTGTATTCGCAGTATATCCCTTTGCTGCGGCTCTCTTTAAAGAAGCAAATTATCCGAAACGTTTAATCCCAGTCTGCATTGCCCTCGGCGCCTTTACGGCTACGATGGACGCCTTGCCGGGCACTCCGCAGATTCAGAACGTTATTCCGACGACATATTTCGGCACGAACCTCTATGCCGGTCCTCTTGCTGGCTTCATCGGTTCGGCTATCATTTACGGCTTAGGTATTTTCTACGTAACCCATCGTTTGAAAGCTGCGATTGCCAAGGGCGAAGGCTACGGCAACCACACGACAAACGAACCGGTTATCGATCCGAACGCAAGATTGTTCCCTTGGTATGTTGCCTGCCTGCCGCTGGTAACGGTATTGGTCGTCAACTTCGCAGTTACGGAATTTGTTACATGGAACCCGGCTATTTTGGAACCCTTCCACTCCATGAAGGGCGTTCCCCTCGTAGCTGCTAAGGTTCAGAACGTAGCTAGTATCTGGTCCCTTATCATCGCTCTCGTAAGCGGTATTTTGGTAGCCTTGGTTGTCGGCTGGCGCGAAATCAAAACGGTCGACGGCATGTCCAAGATCCTCAACGCCGGTGCTATCGGCTCCCTGCTCGCTATTATGAACACGGCATCCGAAGTTGGCTATGGTAACGTTATCTCCCAGCTTCCGGGCTTCGCTGAAGTTGCTAACTTCCTCATCAGCATCCATATCGGCGGCACGCCGCTCGTATCTGAAGCTGTCAGCGTAACGGTACTGGCCGGTATTACAGGCTCCGCTTCCGGCGGTTTGGCTATCGCCTTGGAACTGATGGCTCAGGATTGGCTCGCTTGGGGTCAGTCTATCGGTATGGGTCCGGAAATCCTCCACCGCGTCGCCTCCATGGCTTCCGGCGGTTTGGATACCTTGCCCCATAACGGCGCGGTTATCACACTGCTCGCAGTTTGCGGCCTGACCCATAAAGAATCGTATAAAGATATCTTTGCGATTACGGTATTGAAGACCTTCACTGTATTCGTCATCATCTTTATCTACTCTGTAACAGGGCTCCACTAAACGATTTATATATAGACGTTTGTTGAAGTATAGAATGGGAGGAGATGCTCATCATGGCAAAATTTGTAACGGCTGCTGAAGCGGTTCAGCAGATTAAAGATGGTTCCATGTTAGCAACGAGCGGTTTTGTCGGTGGCTTGCTTGCAGAAGCCGTATTGAAGGAAATCCAGGCTTCGTTTAAAGCCAACGGCACGCCGAAGGATTTGTCTATCGTATATGCGGCTGGTCAGGGCGACAGCGGCGAACGCGGCCTGAACCACCTCGGCGAAGAAGGTTTGATGAAACGCATTATCGGCGGTCATTTCAACTTGTCCCCGCGTCTCGGCGAATTGATCAACAACAATAAGGTAGAAGCATACAACCTGCCGCAGGGTACGATTTCCCAGTGGTTCCGCGACATCGCGGGCCGCCGTCCCGGCACGATTACCAAAGTAGGTCTCCGTACCTTCGTCGACCCCCGTGTAGAAGGCGGCAAGATCAACGACGTAACAAAAGACGACATCGTAGAAGTTATCGAATTGGGCGGCGAAGAATGGCTCTGGTATCATCCGCACAAGATCGACGTAGCCATCATCCGCGGCACGACAGCCGACGAAGACGGCAACGTTACGATGGACGGCGAAA
>ERZ791821.1362-NODE-1362-length-13317-cov-5.506711_pt1 | contig 13317 bp, 14 predicted proteins | sample MGYA00510300_ERZ791821 | MGnify/ENA primary metagenome ERZ791821 (study PRJEB30046, sample SAMN00792034) | human gut metagenome | study: EMG produced TPA metagenomics assembly of the A metagenome-wide association study of gut microbiota in type 2...
AAGGAATGGGTAAATGTCTTTTCAGCGGGGAAAAAATGTGGTATACTCCAAATGATGCCTTGTCGGCATAAAACTGATAAGCGGAGAATAGCAGATGAAGAAATTTACCGCAGCACTGTGCACGGTGCTGCTTTTGATAGGCACTGCGCTGGTGCCCGGCGCAGCAGCGGCAGGCCCGGCGCTTGCCAATACCCGGGGCTACTGCATCGTGGATGCCGATACCGGCCTTGTGCTGGCGCAGCAGAACATGAACGAGGAGCTGCACCCGGCCTCCATCACCAAGGTGATGACCCTTGGCCTTGCCTGCGAAAAGGCGCAGGGCAACTGGGATGATGTGATGCTGACCGTCAGCCACGAGGATGTCTACTCGCTGGCGGGCACGGATTCCAGCCATATCGCCCTGCGGGAAGGGGAGGAAGTGCCTCTGGTCGATGCGCTGTACGCCACCCAGATGGCAAGCGCCAACGACGGTGCCAACCTGCTGGCGGAATACTTCGGCGGCGGAACCATCGCCGACGGCGTGGCGGCCATGAATGCACAGGTGGAGGAGCTGGGGCTTGCCCACACCCACTTTGAAAACCCCCACGGCATCAGCGATGAGGACCACTACACCAGCTGCTACGATATGGCGCAGATTTTGCGCTGGGCGCTGCAGCAGCCGGGGTTTGAGGAGGTGTTCACCCGCAACAAGATGTACACCATGCAGTCCACCAACATCCAGCCGGTGATCCGCTATTTTTCCCAGCAGGATAAGCTGCGCATCGGCTCCAGCCGCTACCATGTTGACACCGTGCTGGGCTCTAAGCTGGGCTACACCAATACTGCCCGGTACAGCTACGTCTGTCTGGCCGAGCAGGACGGTGTGCGGCTGATCTGTGTGACCATGCAAAGCCAGCTGAGCACGGATAAATATAACGATGTGCGCACTTTGCTGGACTACGCCTTTGCCACCTACAAAAACTACACGCAGCTGCCCGGCGGCACGGTCACCGCACAGCTGCCGGTGGCGGGCGGCGGGCAGAGCCTTGGCACAGTCACTGTGACCGACCCCGGTGTGAAGCTGCTGCTGGCCGAGGGTTTATCCGCACAGGATGTTACCGTGGAGCTGGAGCTGCCGGAGCAGTATCTGCTGGGCACAGAGCCCGCCGTGTACGCGGTGTACACCCTGAACGGCGGCACAAAGCAGGAGAGCACCAGCGTGCGGGTAAAGGCCGAACTCACGGGTCTGGCCGAGCTGCTGGAGCAGAATACCGGCACCCGGCTGGAGGCCGCCGGGGATGTGGAACCGGGCAGCAGCGCATGGCTGCTGGCGGGCATCTCGGTGGGGTGCACGGTGGGCGCAGCAGTGGTCACCGTGCTGGTGCTGCGGCTGCATTCCCTCTTTAAAAAGCGCCGCAAAACGGCAAGACGCCGCAACAAAGCGTAAAAGCCTGTTCCAAACCAGACTTTTCCAGATAAAAAGAAATAGCTTTCAGAAAAAAGAGAGGTACAATATCATGGGTAAGTTTATTTTTACGCAGACCGAGATCCCCGGCGTGGTGGTCATTGAGCCGCAGGTGTTTGGTGACGACCGCGGCTATTTTATGGAGACCTACCAGAAGGACCAGTTCGCAGAGGCCGGCATCGACAAGGAATTTGTGCAGGACAACCAGAGCCGCTCCACCCGGGGCGTGCTGCGCGGGCTGCACTTCCAGAAGAACCATACGCAGGGCAAGCTGGTGCGCGTGACCAAGGGCGAGGTGTACGACGTGGCTGTGGACTGCCGCCCCCACAGCGCTACCTTTGGCAAGTGGGTGGGCGTGACCCTTTCCGAGGATAACAAGAAGATGTTCTATATCCCGGAGGGCTTTGCCCACGGTTTTCTGGTGCTGAGCGATGTGGCAGAGTTCTGCTACAAGTGCACCGATGTCTACGACCCCACCAGTGAGGGCGGCATCCCCTACGATGACCCCACCGTCAACGTGCAGTGGCCGGACTGCGGCTGCGAGCACAAGACCAGCGCAAAGGACAAGCTGCACGAGCCCTTTGCCGCCCAGAAGTTCGAATATTTTGAAAAGTGGTGATCGCCCGTGGCAAAATTCAAAGCGATGTGGAACGGCTTCTGGCGCTACCGCTATCTGCTGTGGAATCTTGTAAGCCGTGATTTCAAGCTGAAATACCGCCGCAGCGTGCTGGGCGTGGTGTGGAGCGTGCTGAACCCGCTGCTGATGTGCCTTGTGTACTGGGCGGTGTTCAGCAGCCTGATGGACATGCGGGGCAGCGGCATCGACAACTTTGCCGTCTTTCTGATGTGCGGTCAGCTGCTGTTCAACTTTTTCAACGAGGCTACCTCCACCAGCATGAGCAGCGTACTCAGCGCCGCCCCGCTGCTGAAAAAGGTGTATATCCCCAAGTATATCTTCCCGCTGGAAAAATGCTGCTTTGCCATGGTGAACTGCGTGTTCAGCTTTGTGGCGCTGCTGCTGGTCATGATCTTTACCGGCGCACCCTTCCACCTGACCATTTTCGAGGCGCTGTACCCGCTGGTAACGCTGTTCTTCTTCAGCCTCGGGGTCAGTATGTTCTTGGCAGCGGCTACCGTGTTCTTCCGGGATATCATGCACATCTGGAGCGTGTTCATCACCGCGCTGCTGTATTTCTCCGCCATCTTCTACGACCCCACCCAGATGACCTTTTCCATCGGCGGCTTCAATATGCAGCAGATCATCAAGCTGAACCCGATGTACTGGTATATCACGGGCTTCCGCCGCACGGTGATGTGGGGCATCCCGCTGGATGGGAATATGTTCCTTGTCTGCGGCATCTGCGCAGTGCTGTCCATGGTGGTGGGGCTGCGGGTGTTCCGCAAAACGCAGGACCACTTTGTGCTGCACATTTAAGGAGGGTGAACAATGGAACCGATCATCAAAGTGGACAATGTTTCCATGTGCTTCAACCTCTCCAAGGAAAAGCATGAGAGCCTGAAGGAGTACTTTCTGGCGCTGGTGCAGGGGCGGCTGCAGTACGACGAGTTCTACGCGCTGAAGGATGTCAGTCTGGACATTATGCCCGGCGATTTTTACGGCCTTGTGGGGCTGAACGGCTCGGGCAAATCCACCCTGCTCAAGACCATTGCCGGGGTGTACAAGCCCAGCAAGGGCAAGGTGACCGTGAACGGCACCATCGCCCCGCTCATCGAGCTGGGCGCGGGCTTTGATATGGACCTGACCGCCCGCGAGAATATCTACCTCAACGGCACGGTGCTGGGCTTCTCGCCCAAGTATCTGGACGAAAAATTTGACGAGATCGTAGAATTCAGCGAGCTGGAAAATTTTCTGGATGTGCCGCTGAAGAACTACTCCTCCGGCATGGTGGCGCGCATCGGCTTTGCCATTGCCACCATCACAAAGCCCGATATCCTCATTGCGGACGAGGTGCTTTCGGTGGGCGACTTTTTGTTCCAGCAGAAGTGCGAAAAGCGGATGCAGGAGCTGATGGCGGGCGGCACCACAGTCATTCTGGTGTCCCACTCCATCGAGCAGATCGAGCGGATGTGCACCAAGGTGGCATGGTTGAGCCACGGACACCTGAAAATGAACGGGGACACCCAGACAGTCTGCGCCGCCTACAAGGCGACCCAGCGCGGCGAGGTCTGATTATGAATGTACGGTTGAAACGCGCCAAGGAGCTTGCCGGCTACGCCGTGCAGCTGACAAAGGACGAGGGCCTGCCCACCATGGTCAGACGCGGCGCGGGCTTTGTGAAGCGCCGCTGCTTTGGCAAGCGTGCACGCTATCTGCCCGCCAAAAAGGTGCTGGAAGCCCAGCGCGCAGAGCTGGCCGGCAAAACGGCGGCAGACTGCGGCCTGCCCACCATCTCGGTACTGACCCCGCTGTATAATACCCCGGAAAAATACCTGCGGGAATTTCTGGATTCCTTCGTAGGGCAGACCGCCCCCAACGGGCAGCTCTGCCTTGCCGATGCTTCGGACGCCGCCCACGGGGACGTGGAGCGGGTCGTAAAGGAATATCAACAAAAAAATAAACAGATCGTATATAAAAAGATCGAAAATCAGGGCATTGCGGCCAACACAAACGCCGCCGCACAGCTGGCAACAGGGGAGTATCTGGCGCTGGCCGACCACGACGACATTCTGGCACCCCATGCCCTGTACACCATGGGCAAGGCCATCCTGCAGCTGCGGCAGCGCGGCGAACCGGACGGCTTTCTGTACAGCGATGAAGCACTCTTCACCAAGAGCATCCGCCGCCCCATGGTGGCGCACTTCAAGCCGGACTATGCCCCGGACTACCTGCTATGCTGCAACTATATCTGCCATCTGGCGGTGTTTCAAAAAGCGCTGTGGGAGCAGCTTGGCGGCGAGCGCCCGGAATGCGACGGCAGTCAGGATCATGATTTATTCCTGCGGCTGGTGGAAAAGACCGGTGGCGCGGCCCATGTGCCGCAGGTGCTGTACTACTGGCGGGTGCACGCGGGGTCTACCTCCGGCGGCGCGGACGCCAAGCCCTATGTGGCGGCAGCGGCAAAAAAGGCGCTGGCAGACCACCTGACCCGCACCGGACGCACCGGCACGGTGGAGGACGGCTTGTTCCCCAGCACTTACCGGGTGAAGTGGGATATCGTGGGCGAACCGAAGGTGAGCATCCTCATCCCCAACAAGGACCACACCGAGGACTTGGAAAAATGCCTGCACAGCATCTGGACAAAGACCGCGTGGGAGCACTTTGAGGTCATTGTGGTGGAGAACAACTCCACCGACCCCGCCACCTTTGCCTACTATAAAAAGGCGCAGCAGCGCTACGACGGCCTGCGGGTGGTCACCTACCCGAAAAAGGGCTTCAACTTTTCCGGCATCAACAACTTTGGCCGCAAATACGCCACCGGCGAGTATCTGCTGCTGCTGAACAACGACGTGGAGGTGCAGGGCGGCGACTGGCTTACCGAGCTTCTGCGCCCGTGCGCACACCCCGGCGGGGCGGCCGTGTGCGGTGCCATGCTCTGGTACCCGGACGAGACCATCCAGCACGCGGGCGTTATCACCGGGCTGGGGGGATACGCGGGGCACAGCCACAAGTACAAAAAGGCCGGCGGCAGCGGCTACATGTTCCGCACCGCCACGGTGCAAAACTTTTCTGCCGTCACCGGTGCTTGCCTGCTGGTAAAGACCAGCGTGTGGGACAAGGTAAAGGGGCTGGACGAAGCCTTTGCGGTGGCCTTCAATGATGTGGATTTCTGCCTGCGGGTGCGGGATGCGGGCTATCGCATTGCGTGGACGCCCTACGCCCAACTGACCCACTACGAGAGCAAGAGCCGCGGCGGGGACGAGAAAGACCCGGTAAAGGCACGGCGCTTTGCCGCCGAGCAGCAGCGCCTGTACGATGTGCACGGCAAGGCGAACATCCTGCATGACCCCTACTACAACCCCAATCTGACCATGGACCGGGAGGATTTTTCCGAAAGTGATGATCTGCGCGGGCTGAAAAAGGGACGCATCACGGTGCAGTGGAGGGAGTGACAGCATGAACATCAAGGGTCATTTTGAGACCATCACCCGGCACAAGCTGCTGGTGATGAAATACTGCTTTGCATGCGGGCTGTATGAGCAGGGCCTTGCCCACGACCTGAGCAAGTACAGCCCCACCGAGTTCATCCCCGGGTGCATCTACTATCAGGGCGACCACAGCCCCAACGAGGCCGAGCGCGCTGCAAAGGGCTACACCTCGGCGTGGCTGCACCACAAGGGGCGCAACAAGCATCATCTGGAATACTGGATCGATTACAGCACCACCAAGGCCGGCCTGACCGGCATGAAGATCCCCCTGCGGTATGTCTGTGAGATGGTGTGCGACCGGGTGGCGGCAAGCCAGATCTATCTGGGCGACAAATACACCGATGCTTCCGCGTGGGAGTACTACCAGCGCAGCAAGGATCACTACCTGATGCACCCGGAGACCCGGGCACTGCTGGAAAAGCTGCTGTGCATGGTGCGGGACCTCGGGCAGGAGCGCACCTTTGCCTACATGAAATTCCTGCTGGGCTGCGAGACAGATTACTGAGCATTTCTGCGCAAACGCCGCTGACGAAAAGTCGGCGGCGTTTTTGTGTGGTTTGCCGGACAACGCAAAAACACCCCGGTCGGGCGGTTTTACCGCCCCGGCCGGGGTGTTGTGCTGCAAGAAAATATTACTGCTCGTTTTCGTAGATCTGGATATAACGCGGGGCGTTTTTATCCTGCCAGAACAGCAGAATGGCGGTCAGGGCGACAGCCAGTGTGGTGAGGACGGCGAGCAGAGCTTTGAGAACTTTCATGGTTTGGTGCCTCCTTGTGAAGTTCGGGAGCGGAGCGGGGGACGTTCCGCCGATATAGTGATTATAGTATAGCATATTCCCGCTGCAAAGGCAAACGGCAGAGAGGGGGAGAACAAAAATAAAAATGCGAAGGTTAGTCAAAACTAATCGACGAAAACGAATAAGAAAGTTCAGGAAAATTCATCATTTGGGGCGTGTTGTCGTTGACTTCCCGCGCCAAAATGATACAATAAGTGTGTTAAGCAGCTGCTGTCCCTGTACCAGTGCGCCTGCATGGGCGAGGGGACGGCAATTCAAGCAGAATGGGGGATTTGAAATCCATGTTGAACAAGCTGAAACGTGCGGCGCTTGGCGCGCATACGCCGCATGACAAAGCAACTGCTGCAAGCAAACCTGTCCCGATGCCTCTGCCCGCGCAGGTACGCATCCTTATGAGCCAGCACATTGGCGCACCCGCCAAGGCTCTGGTGAAAAAAGGCGATGAAGTGTTCGTCGGCACCAAGATCGGTGAGGCGGGCGGCTTTGTCTCCGCAAACATCCACTCCAGCGTTTCCGGTACGGTGGCTGCGGTGGAACCTTTCCGTCTGTCCAATGGCCGTATGTGCGATTCTGTCGTCATCAAAACCGATGGCAAGCAGACCGTAGACCCGGCCGTCAAGGCACCGGAAGTTACTGATAAGGCCAGCTTCCTTGCCGCCGTGCGCGAGTGCGGTCTGGTCGGTCTGGGCGGCGCAGGCTTCCCCACCGATGTGAAGCTGCAGCCCAAGCAGCCGGTGGATACATTGCTGATCAACGCCTCTGAGTGCGAGGTGTGGCTGACCAGCGACACGCAGGAGATGCTGGAGTGCAGCGATGATATCATCCGCGGCATCAAGGCTGTGCTGCAGTACACCGGCATCCCGAAGTGCATCATCGGCATTGAGAACAACAAGCCCGAGTGCATCGACCTGCTGTGCAAAAAGACCAAGGACGACAGCACCATTGAGGTAAAGCCCCTGCCCAGTGTCTACGGCACCGGCGCAGAGCTGATCCTGATCGAGAAGTGCCTCGGCCGCGAGGTGCCCCACGGCGGTCTGCCCGCCGATGCAGGCGCTATCGTGATGAACGTGACCAGCGTTTCCACGCTGGGCAAGTATCTGGCTACCGGTATGCCGGTGGTCCAGCGCACCATCACCGTGGACGGCGATGCCTGTGCTGCCCCGCAGAACGTCGTTGTGCCCGTGGGTACTGCCTATCAGGACATTCTGGACTACGTGGGCGTCAAGGGCGAGCTGGGCAAGGTGGTTGCCGGCGGTGCCATGATGGGCCCCGCTGTGGAAAACCTTGCTTATCCCACCACCAAGACCACTTCCGGTCTGATCCTGCTGAGCAAGGCAGCTGCACAGCCCGCACAGGTCAATCCCTGCATCCGCTGCGGCCGCTGCGTGGAGTACTGCCCCATGGGTCTGGAGCCTGTGGAAGTCAATCAGGCCTACGCCGCCCGCGATGTGCAGGAGCTGGGCAAGCTGCACGCTGACTACTGCTTTAACTGCGGCAGCTGCTCCTTCGTCTGCCCGGCAAAGCGCCCGGTCACCCAGATGATGAGTCTGGCCAAGGCCTTCTATCTTGGCGAAATCAAAAAAGGAGGCAATAAGTAATGGATACGAAGCTTATTGTTTCGGCTTCCCCGCACGTCCGCAGTGACGAGACCACCCAGAGCCTGATGGCTAACGTGATCGTTGCACTGTGCCCCTGCGTGGTTGCCTCTGCGATCATTTTCGGCGTGCGCGCCCTGCTGGTGACCGCCGTTTCCGTGGTAGCCTGCGTGGCCTTTGAGTGGCTGTACTGCAAGCTGCTGAAGCGTGCAAACCCCATCAGCGACCTGTCCGCTGTGGTCACCGGCATCATTCTGGCCATGAACGTGCCCGTGGGCATGCCCATCGGTCAGCTGATCATCGGCGATCTGGTGGCTATCATCGTTGTCAAGCAGCTGTTCGGCGGCATTGGCATGAACTTTGCAAACCCCGCTCTGGTGGGCCGTATCGTGCTGTTCATCAGCTTTGCCGGCTCCATGAATAAGTGGGTGTTCCCGGATGCAGCAGTGGATCAGCTGTCCAAGGCTACCCCGCTGGCTGTGGCAGATCCTTCCAAGCTGAGCCTGCTGGACCTGTTCATGGGCATCCACGGTGGTGTGCTGGGCGAGACCTGCGCACTGGCGATCCTGCTGGGTCTTATTTATCTGGTGGCTACCAAGACCATCAGCATTGCCATCCCGGCCTCTTACGTTGGCAGCGTGTTCGTGTTCTACCTGATCGCTACCAAGGATCTGCACACCGCACTGGTTGCTGTGCTGAGCGGCGGCCTGCTGTTCGGCGCTGTGTTCATGGCTACCGACTACGTTACCAGCCCCTTTACCCTGAAGGGCAAGCTGGTGTATGGCGTGGCACTGGGCATGGTTACCTTTGCCATCCGCTACTGGGGCAGCTACACCGAGGGCGTGTCCTTCGCACTGCTGTTCATGAACCTGTGGGTCCCGTACATCAATGATCTGACCCGTCAGACCCCGTATGGCTATGTGAAGCCTGCAAAGAAAGCGAAGGAGGGTGCTGGCAAATGAGTAAGACTGCAAATTCCAGCTGGGAAACCACCGGTAAGCCCATCGTTGTGCTGACCGTTATCTCTCTGATCGTCAGCCTGCTGCTGGCCTTGGTGAACGGCATGACCGCTCCCGTTATCGAGGAGAACACCCGCCGCACCACGCTGGCTGCTTATGTCAGCGTGATGCCCACCGTTTCGGACGCAGCTACGCTGGAGGAGATCACCGATTACACCACCGCCAACGTGACCGGCGTGGTAAAGGCTCCGGACGGCGGCATTGCCATCAAGGCCGAGGAAAAGGGCTTTGACGGCGGCATCCTGACCGTGATCATGGGCTTCGACGCCAACGGTGCCGAGACCGGCATCTGGGTGGACGCTTCTACCCAGACCAAGGGCATCGGCTCCAATGTGTCTACCGACGACTATCTGGCACAGTTCAACGGCATGGACGGCACCAAGAACATTGTGATGAATCAGGATTTCGATGCGTACAGTGGCGCAACCATTTCGTCCACCGCTCTGTTTGCTGCCATCAATGATTGTATCAACTGCTTCAACGAGCTGGCATAAAAGGAGGTTGGTAAGAAATGGCACAAGAAAATAAGTCCAAGGTAAGCATCCTTACCAACGGCATTATCAAAGAAAACCCTGTTCTGCGTCTGGTTCTGGGCACCTGCTCCATTCTGGCCGTTACCACGGCAGTTTCCAACGCACTGGGCATGGGCGCCGCCTTCACCTTCGTGCTGGTGTGCTCCAATATCATGATCTCCCTGCTGCGGAAGGTCATTCCCGGCAAGGTGCATCTGCCCTGCTACATCGTGATCATTGCAGGCTTTGTGACCATCGTGCAGATGTTCATGCAGGCCTACATGGAAAGCCTGTACAACGCACTGGGCGTGTTCCTGCCCCTGATCGTTGTCAACTGCATCATTCTGGGCCGTGCCGAGATGTTTGCCTGCAAGAACAATGTGGTGGATTCCGCACTGGACGGCGTGGGCATGGGCCTCGGCTACACCCTCACCGCTACCCTGATGGCCTCCATCCGCGAGATCTTAGGCAGCGGCACATGGCTGGGCTTCCAGATCATTCCGGAAAGTGTTGCCAAGGTGTCCATTATGACGCAGGCTCCCGGCGCCTTCTTCTGCTACGGCATCCTGATGGCAGGCTGCATCTGGCTGGAAGGCAAGCTGGACGCGCGTATCGAGCGCAAGAGCTGCTGTGATCTTGACAATCTGAAGAAGGAGGCGGAATAAGATGCTCGTCAAACTCGCTGCGATCTTCTTCAGCATGATCCTTGTCAACAACTATGTGCTGGTGAAGTTCTACGGTATCTGCCCGTTCCTGGGCGTTTCCAAAAAGCTGGATTCCGCTGTTGGTATGTCCGGTGCTGTCATCTTTGTCATGTTCATGGCAACGGCCGTTACCTTCCCCATCCAGATCTTCATCCTTGAGCCGGCAAAGCTGGGCTACCTGCAGACCATCGTGTTCATTCTGGTCATCGCTGTGCTGGTGCAGTTCATCGAGATCTTCCTCAAGAAGTACATCGTTGCACTGTATAACTCGCTGGGCGTTTATCTGCCCCTGATCACCACCAACTGCTGCGTGCTGGCCGTTACCATTCTGGTCGTGGGCGACTACGGCGCAGATGTAGCTGCACACGGCTTTGGCTACGCCTACATCGAGGCTTTGATCTGCGCTATCGGCGCAGGCTGCGGCTTTATGCTGGCCATGGTCATGTTCAGCGGCGTGCGTAAGCGCGTGGAAGCCTGCGATCCCCCGGCACCCTTCAAGGGCCTGCCCATCACCCTGATCGCGGCAGCAATCACCAGCCTGTCCTTCATGGGCTTCGGCGGCATCGTCGAAAACCTGTTCAATGTTACGCTGTAAGGGAGGAACAGGACTATGAATATTGTATCTGCTGTTATCCTGTGCACCATCGTGGGCGCTGTGGGTGCCATCGTTCTGGTGGCCGCCGCAAAGTTCATGGCGGTGGAGGAAGACCCCCGCATTGAGGAAGTTTCTGCCTGTCTGGCCGGCGCAAACTGCGGCGGTTGCGGCTACGCCGGCTGTGCCGACTACGCCAAGGCCGTGGTTCTGGACGGCGTGCCCTGCGACAAGTGCGCACCCGGCGGCCCCAAGGCTGCTGCTGCCATTGCCAAGATCATGGGCGGCGAGGCAAGCGCCGTAGAGAAGAAGGCTGTTGTGCAGTGTCAGGGCAGCTCCGAGCACTGCAAGCCCGCCTACGACTACAAGGGCATCCAGACCTGCGCTGCTGCTGCAGCCCTGTATGGCGGCCCCAAGAGCTGCTCCTTCGCCTGCATCGGTCTGGGCGACTGCACCAAGGTGTGTAAGTTCGACGCCATCCACATCGTGGACGGTGTGGCAAAGGTGGACAAGGACAAGTGCACCGGCTGTGGTGCCTGTGCCAACATCTGCCCCAAGCAGGTGATCATGATCGACGCTGCCGGCCCCCGCAAGCCGGTGGTCATGTGCTCCAACAAGGATAAGGGTGCTGTGGCCAACAAGCTGTGCACCACCTCCTGCATTGCCTGCGGCATGTGCGAGCGCACCTGTAAGTTCGACGCCATCCATGTTGTGGACGGCGTGGCACGCATCGATTACGACAAGTGCAAGGGCTGCGGTATGTGCGCCCAGAAGTGCCCCAAGCACATCATCCTGTTCCCGCTGAAGGACGACCCCAATCCCCCGAAGCCCGTGGTAAAGCCCGCCGCTCCCGCTGCTGCTCCTGCAGCAAAGCCGGAGGCCAAGGCTGAGGCAAAGCCCGAGACCAAGGCAGAGTAAACTGTAAACCAAAGCCCGCCGTGCATAATGCCCGGCGGGCTTTTTGCGACTTTTTTGTAAGAAAATCCGGTTGCAAAGCCGCGAAAGTATGGTTAAATAGAAAAAGGATATTTCTGCAAAGAGAGGAACACCATGGAACAACAGAATACGCGCCTGCGCAATGCGGGCTTTGCAACCTTTTTCTTCAGCGGTATCTGCGCCATCAGCGCGGGTGTTGTGGTCAGTCTGCTGCAGGAGCGCTACGGCTTCGCTTACGGTATGACCGGTACGCTGCTCTCCCTGATGAGCGTGGGCAACCTGCTGGCCGGCCTGCTTATCGGGATGCTGCCCAGCGTGCTGGGTATGAAGCGCAGTGTGCTGCTGCTGACCATCGGCTACGCGGTGGGCTATGCCATTATGGGGCTGACCGGCGCGGTGGCACTGCTGGCAGTGGCCTTTTTTGTGCTGGGCATCGCCAAGGGCAGCGTTATCAATACCTGTACCATTCTGGTCAGCGATAACTCCGCCGACCGCACCCGGGGCATGAACCTGATGCACAGCTGCTACGCCTGCGGCGCGCTGCTGTGCCCCTTCCTGATCGCGGCAGCGGCCCGGGTAAGTACCGAGCTGGCGGTCTTTCTGCTGGCGGCCATGGGCCTTTTGCTCTGGCTGGTGTACGTCTTTACCCCGCTGCGCGGCGGCAAAAACAAAAGCGGCGCGGAAAAGGAAGCCATCGACTGGAGCTTTCTGCGCTCTGCCCGCTTCTGGCTGCTGACCGGGTTGCTCTTCTTCCAGAATGCCGCCGAGCAGAGCGTCAACGGCTGGATGGTGACCTACTTCAAGGGCAGCGGCATCATTGCCGGTACGCTGGCGGCCTACACCGTCACCGTGATGTGGGGTGCAACGCTGGTGGGGCGGCTGCTCATTGCCTTTGTGTTCCCCTTTAAAAAGCCCCGCAAGGCGATGGTGGGCATGAGCGTGCTGTGCACCGTGTTCTATGTGCTGCTGGTCATGGCGCACACGCAGGGCGCAGCCATCGTGCTGCTGTTTGCCTTTGCCATCTCCATGTCCGGCCTGAACCCCACCGCCGTGGCCAGCGCAGGCTGCATGACCAGCGTGACCAGCATGGGCATCATGCTGCCGGTGGCCTCCAGCGGTGCCATCCTGATGCCGTGGGTCATCGGCATGGTGGCCGAGCGCGCCGGCCTTGCCGCCGGTATGGCCTCCAACATCGTGCCCTGCGTGGGTCTGGTGGTGTTTACCCTGCTGGTGGCAAAGCTGCCGGAGGAATAAGAAATGAGGTTCTGCTAGCGCAGAAATGATGTGCTGCCGCAATGATGTTTGCGCCATGCGCAAAATGATGTGCCGTCGGCGCGGCAATGCCGGGAGCAGGGACGATTTAAATGCCCTCCGCTGCGCTCTGGGCACCCATAGCGGAAAGATTATTTTAAATAGTGCAATGCCGGGCAGCCTGCGGGCTGTCCGGCATTGCATTTTCACAGGAGAGGGCGCGGAGGGCAACGGTAGTTGCAGCGCCGCGCAGATGTTTCCGCAGGAAACCAGCGCGGCCGCTGCCGTTTACCTTTACGACCCCACCCGTGAAAATGGGATAGCGGAGCGTCCGCAGACGCTCCGCTATCCCGAAATTAT
>ERZ791821.1363-NODE-1363-length-13314-cov-2.507881_pt1 | contig 13314 bp, 9 predicted proteins | sample MGYA00510300_ERZ791821 | MGnify/ENA primary metagenome ERZ791821 (study PRJEB30046, sample SAMN00792034) | human gut metagenome | study: EMG produced TPA metagenomics assembly of the A metagenome-wide association study of gut microbiota in type 2...
CGGGAAAAAAGCCATCCTGGGAAGGCACCAGAGAGATCTCTCTGGCTACGGGAAGACTGGCGTTTCCTTATTTAAAGAAGATGTCGGAAGAAATGATGTCGGAATACCCCGGCCTGCAGATACATGTCTATGAGGTCATCAATGAATTTTTCGGAGAGCTGATCACGGTGTCCGGACTTCTGACGGGACAGGATATCGTAAAGCAGTTAAAGGACAAAAATCTGGGAGAAGCATTGTATCTTCCCCGGAATGTACTCAGAAGCGGAGCGGATCTGTTCCTGGATGATTATACGCTGGCAGACGTGGAGGGGGCTTTACAAGTGCCCGTGAATATTGTAAAATCAAGCGGATATGATCTTGTGGATGCCCTGCTTGGAGAAGATACATCTGAATAGATTTTAAGATGGTAAATAAGAAACGGAGGAAATTATGGCAAAGAGAAAAACCAAGCCCATCGTTGCGGTGGTGGGACGCCCGAATGTCGGTAAGTCCACCCTGTTCAATGCACTGGCTGGCGAAAATATATCTATTGTGAAAGATACACCCGGTATTACCAGAGACCGTATCTATGCGGATATCCACTGGCTGGATATGACATTTACCCTGATCGACACAGGAGGTATCGAGCCGGACAGCAAGGACGTGATCCTGTCCCAGATGCGGGAACAGGCAGAGATCGCTATGGAGACTGCAGACGTGATCATTTTCCTGGTGGATGTAAAGCAGGGACTGGTGGATGCGGATTCCAAGGTGGCAGACATGCTGCGCCGTTCCCACAAGCCCGTGGTACTGGTGGTCAATAAGGTGGACAGCTTCCAGAAGTATATGGCGGATGTCTACGAATTCTACAATCTGGGTATTGGCGATCCCCATCCGATCTCTGCGGTGAATCGTCTGGGAATCGGTGACATGCTGGAGGCCGTAACGGAATATTTTGATAAGGAACAGGCAGAGGAAGAAGAGGATGACCGCACCCGTGTGGCCATCGTCGGAAAGCCCAATGTCGGCAAGTCTTCCCTGATCAACAAACTGCTGGGTGAGAACCGTCTGATCGTTTCTGATATCGCGGGTACCACCAGAGATGCGGTGGATACCGAGATCACTTATAACGGCAAAGAATATGTCTTCATTGATACTGCCGGTCTTCGCCGGAAGAACAAGATCAAGGAAGAACTGGAGCGTTATATGATCGTCCGTACCGTCAGTGCCGTAGAGCGTGCCGAGGTGGTGGTACTGATGATCGATGCAGAGGAAGGTGTTACGGAGCAGGATGCGAAGATCGCCGGAATCGCCCATGAGAGAGGAAAGGCTACGATCATCGTGGTGAACAAATGGGATGCTATCGAAAAGGATGACAAGACCATTTATAAATTTACCGAAAAGGTGCGTAATACCTTATCCTTCATGCCCTATGCAGAGCTTCTGTTCGTCTCTGCGAAAACAGGACAGAGACTGCCCAAGCTGTTCGAGACCATCGATATCGTCAGTGAGAATCACGCCATGCGTGTGGCTACCGGTGTGCTGAATGAGATCATGGCAGAGGCCGTGGCCATGCAGCAGCCACCTTCCGACAAGGGTAAGAGACTGAGATTGTATTACATTACCCAGGTAGCGGTAAAGCCCCCTACCTTTGTAATCTTTGTCAATGATAAGGAGCTGATGCATTTCTCCTATACCAGATATATTGAGAATCAGATCCGGGAGACCTTTGGCTTCAAGGGAACCCCCCTCCGGTTTATTATCAGAGAACGAAAGGAAAAAGATCAATAATGGAACGTGTTATCTGTTTACTCATCGGTTATGTGTTCGGCCTGTTTCAGACCGCATACTTTTACGGGAAGGCAAAAGGAATCGATATCCGTAAGTACGGAAGCGGCAATGCCGGTACCACCAATGCCCTGAGAGTGCTGGGAACCAAGGCAGGACTGATCGTACTGGCGGGAGACTGCTTAAAGTGTATTATTGCCGTGTGCATCACCAGAGCCTTATTCAGTACCGGACATCCGGAGAATATTTATCTGCTGTGCCTGTACACCGGTGCAGGAGCTGTCATCGGACATAACTTCCCATTTTACATGGGATTTAAGGGAGGAAAAGGAATCGCTGCCACTGCAGGTCTGATTCTTTCGTTCCATCCTTATTTTATCGTGATGGGTGTGGTATTGTTTTTCGGCACTTTCCTGACCACACATTATGTTTCGCTGGGATCATTGCTTGTATATGCCGGATTTATGATCCAGATGGTAGTCTGCGGACAGATGGGACTGTTCGGTGCCATGCCACAGTCACAGCTGTATGAAATGTATGCCATCACTGCATTTCTTACGGTTATGGCTTACTGGAAGCACAGACAGAACATTGTGCGTCTGATCCACGGGAACGAGAGGAAGACTTATCTGTTCAAGAATAAGAAATCAGCCGAAGCGCAGACGGAAATCTCAGGGGAGGACAAATAATTATGGCAAAAGTATGTATCTTGGGTGGTGGAAGCTGGGGCATCGGCCTGTCAGTGGTATTACATAAGAACGGACATGAGGTGACGGTATGGTCTGCGGTTCCCGCAGAGATTCAGATGCTTCAGGAGAAGCATGAGCACAAGATGCTGCCGGGAGTAAAGCTTCCGGAGGATATGATCTTTACGACGGATGATAAACAGGCCATCGAGGGCAAGGACCTGTTGGTCATGGCAGTGGCAAGCTCCTATACCAGAAGCACAGCACATCGCATCAGCCCGCTGGTGGCACAGGGACAGAAAATTGTCAGTGTCTCCAAGGGAATCGAGGAGCATACCCTGATGACCCAGGCGCAGATCATCGAAGATGAGATTCCGCAGGCACAGGTAGCGGTGCTGTCCGGACCTACCCACGCGGAGGAAGTCAGCCGCGGGATTCCTACAACGATCGTAGCGGGTTCTAAGAGCAAAAGCTGCGCGGAATATGTGCAGAATCTGTTCATGAACGAAGTGTTCCGTGTCTATACCAGCCCGGATGTACTGGGCATTGAACTGGGCGGTGCACTGAAAAATGTAGTGGCACTGGCTGCCGGTATCGCAGACGGACTGGGCTACGGAGATAATACGAAGGCTGCGCTGATCACCAGAGGCATTACCGAAATCGCAAGACTTGGTACTGCCATGGGTGGTAATTTTGAGACCTTCTGCGGTCTGACCGGTATCGGAGATCTGATCGTGACCTGCGCCAGCATGCATTCCCGCAACCGTCGTGCCGGTATCCTCATCGGACAGGGCAAGACCTACGAGGAAGCCATGAAGGAAGTACAGATGGTGGTAGAGGGCGTGTATTCCGCCAAGGCTGCCATGGAACTGTCGAAAAAATATGATGTTCAGCTGCCTATTATCGAGCAGGTAAATGAAGTGCTCTTTGACGGTAAGCCTGCGGATCAGGCGGTAAAAGAACTGATGCTTCGTGACAAGAAGCTGGAAGTATCCCACCTGCCCTGGCCGGAAGAATAGACCCGGAGGCGGCTCCTGCCAGCAGCAAAATTTTAAGTGTTGACAGAAAAACGCAGACTGGCTATAATAAGGTCATGTTTAGCGCAAACATAGGATAAGAAGAATGCAATGAAGGGAAGAAGTACTGTTCCTCCACTTCTGACAGAGAGCAGCCGGTCGGTGAGAGGCGCACAGAAGCAGAGCAGGAATACATCCCGGAGCAGCCGGTGGAAAGAGAAGGATCAGTAGATTTTATCAGAGGATCCCGAACGAGTAGATCAGGACGGCAGGCACCGATATCGGCCGGAGTATTGATAGATACTTACTGAGCTGTCAGATGTGAGTCTGGCGGGAACATTAGGTGGTAACACGAGTGATTAAGCTCGTCCTTTTGAAAAAGGGGCGGGCTTTTTTAGTGCCTTTGGAGCCGATTCCCCCAAAATGTAAAAAAGGTATACAGAGTAAAAAGAACCCAAAAAGGAGAAGAGAAAATGACAGTATTTGACGAATTAAAAGCAAGAGGACTGCTGGCACAGCTGACAGATGAAGAGGAGATCAAGGAACTGATCAATAACGGAAAGGCTACCTTCTATATCGGTTTTGATCCTACTGCAGACAGTCTTCACGTGGGGCATTTCATGGCCCTGTGCCTGATGAAGAGAATGCAGATGGCAGGCAACAAGCCCATCGCTCTGATCGGTGGAGGAACTGCGATGATCGGTGATCCCTCCGGCAGAAGCGATATGCGTACCATGATGACCAAGGAGACCATTCAGCATAACGTAGACTGCTTCAAGAAGCAGATGAGCCGTTTTATTGATTTCAGTGACGGCAAGGCACTGATGGTCAACAATGCGGACTGGCTGTTGAACCTGAATTACGTGGAACTGTTGAGAGACGTGGGAGCACATTTCAGTGTCAACCGTATGCTGACCGCAGAGTGCTACAAGCAGAGAATGGAGAAGGGCTTAAGCTTTCTTGAATTCAACTACATGATCATGCAGAGCTTTGACTTCCTGACCTTATATCAGAAATACGGCTGTAACATGCAGTTCGGCGGTGACGACCAGTGGAGCAACATGCTGGGTGGTACGGAACTGATCCGCAGAAAGCTGGGCAAGGATGCTTACGCCATGACCATTACCCTGCTGTTGAATTCCGAGGGCAAGAAGATGGGTAAGACCCAGAAGGGTGCCGTATGGCTGGATCCCAACAAGACCACTCCCTTCGAGTTCTACCAGTACTGGAGAAACGTAGCAGATGCCGATGTTCTGAAGTGCCTGCGAATGCTGACCTTCCTGCCCTTAGAGCAGATCGATGAGATGGACAAATGGGAAGGCAGCCAGCTGAATCAGGCGAAGGAGATTCTGGCATACGAACTGACCAATCTGGTACATGGCGAGGAAGAGGCTAAGAAGGCACAGGAGAGTGCAAGAGCACTGTTTACCGGTGGCAATGCTGCAGAGATGCCTACCAGCGAGCTGACAGAGGCTGATTTTGTGGATGGTAAGATCGATATTCTCGGTGTTCTGGTAAAATCCGGTTTGTCTGCATCCCGCAGTGAAGCAAGACGTGCTGTAGAACAGGGCGGTGTTGTCGTAGCGGATGAGAAAGTTACCGATGTAAAGACTACTTACGCTCCCGAGCAGTTTGATGGAGAGGGCCTGGTAGTCCGCAGAGGTAAGAAGAACTTCAAGAGAGTCGTTATGAAGTAATAAAAGATAAGAATAACAGAAAATTCTAAGGATGGGATCTTTCACGTAAAAACGGTGTGAGATCCCATTTTTATTGATATTTTTCTTGCATTTATGGATATGATATGGTTTAATATGGTTAGTGTGTTAAAAAAATATCAAAAGGCGGTAATTATGATATGAGCAGCATGAGAGGGATCGATACTCCGGTAAGACAGCGGAGAAGAAGGGTATTTAAGGAAGTGGCTAATCTGGCTTACAATTCCACAAATCTGAAGGATGATATGGAGGCGCTGCCTTATAAGATCGTAGACTATGAAGAGTCGGAGTTCTGGGAGAGCGTTTATCGTGACAGAGCGATCATCCGTGAGCGCATCCGTCTGGCCATGGGGATGAGTTTACGCCCGGAGAACCGCGAACATCCCGGACATCTGACACAGGGATTGGAAGAGAGTAATATTGATGAAAAATATTATGAGCCCCCTCTGATGCAGGTCATTCCGTCGGCTTGTAATGCCTGCCCGGAGAACCGTTATGAGGTGACCAGCTCCTGCATGGGGTGCCTGGCACATCCCTGCCAGAGTGTCTGTCCCAAGGGTGCGATCTCTATGAAAAACGGCAAGTCTGTTATTGATCAGGAGAAATGCATCAAGTGCGGAAAGTGTCGTGAAATCTGCCCTTATGATGCAATTTGTCACAAAGAGCGTCCCTGTAAGGCTGCCTGCGGTATTGGAGCTATTACATCTGACCATGTGGGAAGAGCCGTGATCGACAATGAGAAATGTGTATCCTGCGGTCAGTGTATGGTAAGCTGTCCTTTTGGAGCGATTGCTGACAAGTCTCAGATCTTCCAGTTGATCCGTGCCATGCAGTCCGGACGGAAGATCATAGCCCAGGTAGCACCTGCATTTGCCGGACAGTTCGGCCCGAAGGTGACACCTGAGATGTTCAAGACAGCACTGAAGGAACTGGGATTTGCGGATGTATATGAAACTGCTCTGGGTGCGGATATGGGATGTATGGCGGAAGCAGAGCATTATGTAAAGGAAGTAGCCACAGGTAAGCAACAGTTTGCGCTGACTTCCTGCTGTCCTTCCTGGTCCGTGATGGCGAAGAATCTGTTCCCGGAGACCATTGACAAGATCAGCAACGAGCTGACTCCTATGGTAGCCACCGCCCGTCTGATCAAACAGGAACATCCGGATGCATCCGTAGTATTCATTGGCCCTTGCGCTTCCAAGAAGCTGGAAGCCAGCAGACGTACCGTTCGTTCCGATGTAGACTTTGTTATTACTTTTGAGGAACTGACCGGTATGTTCGAAGCTAAGGGAATCCTGCTGGATGAGATCAAAGCAATGGATGAGATGAAGGATGCTACCGCAGCCGGAAGAGGTTACGGCGTGGCAGGCGGCGTTGCCAATGCCATCAAGGAGTGTATCGAACAGTATTATCCGGGAACACCGGTGAACATTCAGCATGCGGAGAGCCTGGCAGAATGTAAGAAAGCCCTGCTCCTTGCCAAGGCCGGTAAGATGAACGGCTGTCTGATCGAGGGTATGGCATGTCCCGGAGGCTGTATTGCCGGAGCAGGCACCAACATTGCTATCCCCGTAGCGGCCAGAGCCGTGGACAAGTTCAAGAACGAGGCAGAGAAGAAAGTACCTGATGAAAGTGTGGATCAGGAAATGGTGGAATTGGAAAAAGAATAAACATAGGACAGAAATTTTGTCGGGAAAGGGAATCATCACAGAAGTGTGATGGTTCCTTTTTTACAGTGTGTAAATTAGCTATTGTTATTTTAACAAAGATACTATAAAATAGCGTGGAGAACTTTTAGGAGAAACTAATTGTATGAACATTCAGGACAGTATCATATTTTTTATGGAAATTCTGGGAACCATCGCTTTTGCCGCGTCAGGTGCCATGGTGGGGATCCGAAAACAAATGGATATTTTCGGGATCTGCGTGTTGGGTGTGGTGACGGCAGTGGGAGGAGGTATGACCAGGGATGTGATCCTGGGGAAATTGCCCTCGGCTCTGGAAAAGCCTGTGTATGTCGTGGTATCAGTGATTACGTCACTGGCGATTTTTGTACTGCTGTATATCAAACATGATCTTCTGAGTGGCAGACTGGGAACTTTTTATGACAAGGCTATGCTGATCATGGATTCTGTAGGCCTGGGAATCTTTACATCCCTGGGTGTGATGTCGGGAATTGATAATGGATATCCTGATAATTCCTTCCTGCTGGTGTTTATAGGAATGCTTACCGGGGTAGGCGGCGGTCTGATGCGTGATATGATGGCGGGAGAGGAACCCTACATCTTCGTAAAGCATATTTATGCCTGTGCATCCCTCGTGGGAGCACTGGGCTGTGTGTGGATATTCAGAGAGTGGGGAAGACTGCCGGCGGTATTTATCGGAGCTTTCATTGTCATGGCGATCCGTTTCCTGGCAGCACATTACAGATGGAATCTTCCCCATCCGAAATCCTCGTCTTAACTGTTGCAGTTTTTGAAAAAAGGCGGTAGAATAAGAAAGTGGTCTGCCCGGGAGATGGCGGACAGGAATATATAAGCAGGAAAATGTATGCCGGAAGACCGTAGCCCGGATATGCACAGATTTCCTGCGGAAATGAGGAGAAAATGACAAAGATCAGAACAAGATACGCACCCAGCCCTACCGGTAAAATGCATGTAGGTAATCTGCGGTCCGCATTATATGAATTTTTGATTGCAAAGCATGCCGGCGGAGATTTTATGCTCCGCATCGAGGATACAGATCAGGAACGTTATGTGGAAGGTGCTACCGAGATCATCTATCGTACCCTGGAGAAGACCGGACTGGTACATGACGAAGGCCCGGATAAGGACGGCGGTTATGGTCCTTACGTGCAGAGTGAACGTATGAAAACCGGTATTTATATGAAATATGCCAAGGAACTGATCGATAAGGGAGAAGCTTATTACTGTTTCTGTGACAAGGAGAGACTGGCTTCCCTGAAGACCGAAGTTGTGGATGGTAAGGAGATCACCGTATATGACAAGCACTGCCTGTCCCTGTCCAAAGAAGAGATTGAGGCAAATCTTGCCGCAGGCAAGCCTTTTGTCATTCGCCAGAACAACCCCAAGGAAGGCACCACGACTTTCCATGACGAGTTATACGGAGACATTACAGTAGATAACTCCCAGCTGGATGATATGATCCTGATCAAATCCGACGGTTACCCTACCTATAACTTTGCAAACGTGGTAGATGACCATACCATGAATATCACCCATGTGGTACGAGGCAACGAATATCTGTCCTCCTCCCCAAAATATGTACGTCTGTACGAAGCTTTCGGATGGCAGGTACCGGTATATATCCATCTGCCGCTGATCACCGATGAGAACCACAAGAAGCTGTCCAAGAGAAGCGGACATGCTTCCTTCGAGGATCTGATCGATCAGGGATTCATTACCGAAGCCATCGTGAACTATGTGGCACTGCTTGGATGGAGCCCGGAGGATAACCGCGAGATTTTCTCTCTGGATGAATTGATCAAGGAGTTCGATTACCATCGCATCAGCAAGTCCCCGGCAGTCTTCGATATCGTGAAATTGCGTTGGATGAATGGTGAATATCTGAAGGCTATGGATTTCGACAAGTTCTATGAGATGGCAGAGCCTTACCTGAAGGCAGCGATTAGCAAGCCTCTGGATCTGAAGAAGATCGCAGCCATGGTAAAGACCCGAATCGAAGTATTCCCGGATATTGCCGGACTGGTAGATTTCTTCGAGGAGCTTCCGGAATATGACGTGGCAATGTATACACACAAGAAGATGAAGACTACCGCAGAGACTTCTCTGGAGGTATTGAAAGATCTGCTTCCGATCCTGGAGGCACAGGAGGATTACAGCAATGACGGGCTGTATCAGACTCTTGTAAAATATGTGGAGGAAAAAGGCTGTAAGAACGGCTATGTGATGTGGCCGATCCGTACCGCAGTATCCGGCAAGCAGATGACACCTGCCGGTGCTACGGAGATTATGGAAGTCCTGGGCAAAGAGGAATCTCTGGCAAGAATCCGCAAAGGAATCGAGTTATTACAGGCAAATGTCTGATCTGACATGCTTAAATGCCTCCCAGCAGGAGGCTGTCACGTTCGGAGAGGGACCGCTGTTATTACTGGCGGGCCCCGGCTCCGGCAAGACATTTACCATCACCCAGAGGATCCTGTATCTGATCCGGGAACGCCGGATCACCCCGGAGAAGCTTCTGGTGATCACCTTTACCAGAGAAGCGGCTCTATCCATGAGGCAGCGCTTTGCGCAGATATCTCCACAGGAAGTGCATACCGTCAATTTTGGAACATTTCATTCTGTTTTCTATCAAATCCTGCTCCAGTCGGGCAGAATTTCATCAGGCAATATTTTAAACGACAGACAAAAAAGAGATCTTATCCTTCCCATTTTGAAGAAAATAACAGACTGTAAAAAAAGATCCGTAGCGGAAGTAACGGAGCTTGCCGGGAACTATCTTGCTGCCATCGGTTATTACAAAAATACCGGCGATATTGAGAACAGCAGAAAGAAGCTTCCGGAAGAAGAAAAACAACATTTTTCCAGGATCTATGAAGCTTATGAGGAGGCGAGAAAAAATACCGGAGGCCTTGATTTTGAGGATATATTAAAGGAATGTGAGAAGTTTCTGCAAAGGGATCCGGGGCAGCGTACATACTGGCAGAACCGGTTTGAATATATACTGATCGATGAATTTCAGGATATCAATTACAGACAGTACAGTATCGTGAAAATTCTGGCGGAAAAACATAGAAATATTTTTGCAGTGGGGGATGATGATCAGGCCATTTACGGATTCCGCGGAGCCAGACCAGCCTGCATGAGACAGTTTGTAGAAGAATTTGGTGCAAAGCAGATCCTTCTTCGGACGAATTATCGCAGTCATCCGGATATCGTGGAGGCATCCCTGACGGTGATAGATGAGAATAAAGACCGTTTTCATAAGGATCTGGAGCCTTGCGAGGCGCATAGACGGCAGGCAGGGGGTCATAAGACTGACGCCGGATACCGGAAGGAATATCGGGTAAAAATCAGGGAATTCAGTGAGGCTTCGGAACAAATGAGTTATCTGGTACAAAGCTTGAAAAATCGGATAAATGGGGAGACCTGTGCTGTATTGTTCCGGACAAATCTGGCCATGCAGGGCGTGGCGGCGAGACTTACCGGGGAGGGGATCCCTTTTTCCATGAAAGAGAAGGGGAGAAACATTTACGACCATTTTATCGCACAGGATCTTCTGTCCTATCTGCGGATCGCGCAGGGGTGTGCTACAAGAGCGGATTACCTGAGGGTGAGCAACAGACCATATCGGAATATTTCCAGAGAGGCTTTTGGTGCCGAAGCATCTTTACCGGCTTTGAAGAAATATTATGAAGATCTGGCTGCGGGAAGTCCGGACGCGGGGCAGCAAAAGGCGCAGAAAGCGGTCGGAGTATGGATACGACAGATGGAATTTGTAAAAAATACGGAACTGAAGCTTGCAATGGCATTTTTGCGTAAGGCGTGCGGCTATGAGAGATACCTGCGGGTGAGAGCTGCACAGGAGGGAAAAACAGATCTGACGGAATGGCAGGAAGTGCTGGATTTTATCACGGAGGATGCGGGACGATACCGAAGCCTTGAAGAATGGCAGGAAGCACAGGAGCTTTACCGGGAACAACTGCAATGCAGGGAAAATGTAAGGAGTGGCATGCAGAAGAAGCAGGAAAAACAGGAAAACAGCGGGATCACTCTGCTGACGGTACATGCGGCAAAGGGACTGGAATTCGACCATGTGTGGATCCCGGACTGTAATGAGAAGACCTTTCCCCACGGAAGCTCCCGGGAGCCGGAGCATTGTGAAGAGGAACGACGGATCTTCTATGTGGCGATGACACGGGCAAAAAAAGACCTGGAACTTCTCTGCCTTACAGGCACGAGAGAGCGTCCCAGGTTCCCTTCCAGATTCCTTATTCCTCTGAATCGTTATCATCGATGATCTCGTCAAATTCACAGCTGTCGAGATACTCATCAAAAGCATCGGCAACCTTTTCGTAGACATCATCATCTTCAATGTATGCGAGAATGGGTTCTTCATTCGGGTCATCCGGATTCTCGGAATATCCGTAGAACCATACTTCTCCGTCTTCGTTTTCGCCGTCCTCGTCCAGAGGCAACAGTACGATATAGTCCTTGGCCTCTACGGTGAGAATGGTAATGATGGCACAGTTGACAACAGTGCCGTCTTCCAGCTCCAGCTCAACGGTCATTTCTTCATCTTCATAGCTTTCTTTTTTACCCATGGGAATCCTCCTGTTATGTTTATTGGGTGTAACAGTACTTTGTTCCTTTATTATAACCGCTTACGGATATTCTTGCAATGCTTGTTTTTCTTACACTTACAGACTATAATAAAAATGGACAAAGAGACTTTAAGTGATAGAAAACTGGAAGATGGGGTATGACAATGACAGAAAAAAAGCATGCAATAAAGCCTTACCCTCTGGGGGCGCATGTGGAGGACGGAGCCATCCGTTTTACCTATGCGTCCGGGAAAAAGGATTGCGGCATTCTCATATATGACAGAAAGAGTGGAAAAAAAACGCACAGGGTTCCGTTTCGACAGGAGGAACGGATGGGAAATGTGTACTGTAAATATCTGGAACTGGAGCCGGAAAATGTCGGGTATCAGTTCTATGAAGGGGAGCGTACTGTGCCGGATCTGCATGCACAGGGGTTCCTGCGTAAGCCTGCTTATGGGAAAATACGTAAGCCTGCGGATCGCATTGCAGTATTTCCCAACGAAGATTTCGACTGGGAACAGGATATGCACCCTATGCTTCCCTATGAAGACAGCACCTGCTATTGCCTTCATGTGCGTGGCTTTACCATGCATGCCTCATCTCAGGTAACACATCGAGGCACCTTTGCAGGGGTTGTGGAGAAGCTGGACTATCTTCAGAAAATCGGTGTGACAACCGTGGAATTCCAACCGGTCTATGAATTCGATGAGACACCGGAGAAGACGGTGCCGAAGACCTCCGGAGAGCTTGCGGCCGTGGCGGGGGAAAAGAACGGAGAAGGTAAATTGCCCGGCTACCGGGTGCTGAACTATTGGGGCTATCGGGAAGGCTTCTATTATGCACCTAAGGCAGCCTATGCGGCAGGGGAAGACCCGGCAGAAGAGTTTCGTCTTATGGTAAAAGAATTCCATAAGCGAAAAATGGAAGTGGTCCTGCAGTTCTATTTCCCCCGGGGAATGGATGCGGCAGAGATCGGGAATATTTTAAGATTCTGGGTATTATCCTATCATGTGGATGGTTTTCATCTGATGGGGGAGGGAGTACCGGCTCAGATGCTGGCTGGAGATCCGGCATTGTCCGGGACAAAACTGTGGCATTATTCCTTTGATACGGAGCAACTCTATGATCCGGCAGTGAAGCCGGAATACCGGAATCTGGCGGAATACCGGGACGATTATCTGTATACCATGCGTCGTTTTCTTAAGGGAGATGACAATATGCTATCGGGCGTATTGTATGAGATGCGTCATATCCCCGCCAATATGGGACGGATCCATTATCTGTCCAATTATTACGGCCTTACGCTGATGGATATGGTGTCCTATGATCACAAGCATAATGAAGCCAACGGAGAAGGTAACCGGGATGGCAATGATTATAACTGCAGCTGGAACTGTGGGGAGGAAGGACCGTCCAGACGGAAAAAAGTGCAGGCACTTCGGAAAAAACAGTTACAGAATGCATTTTGTATGTTGCTGTTGACACAGTCCACCCCGTTGATTTTCATGGGGGATGAGTTTGGCAATTCCCAGCAGGGCAACAATAATCCCTATTGCCAGGACAATAAAATCACATGGCTGAACTGGCAGGACAGGGAGAAAAATGCGGAATTATTGAATTTCTGGAAACAGATGATCGCTTTCCGTAAGGCACACCCGATCCTGCATCCTGAGGAAGAGCTTCGGATCCTGGATACGTTATCCTGTGGTTATCCGGATCTGTCCTATCACGGACAGAATGCCTGGAGGCCCCAGACAGAGAGCTATAACCGGCATGTAGGCATTATGTACTGCGGAAAGTATGCAAAGACACCACAGGGTGGG
>ERZ791821.1367-NODE-1367-length-13266-cov-6.222163_pt1 | contig 13266 bp, 16 predicted proteins | sample MGYA00510300_ERZ791821 | MGnify/ENA primary metagenome ERZ791821 (study PRJEB30046, sample SAMN00792034) | human gut metagenome | study: EMG produced TPA metagenomics assembly of the A metagenome-wide association study of gut microbiota in type 2...
CGGATTGGTTGTTTCTACTGGACTCTGAGTGGTCGATTCCTCCGGGCTCTAACACCTATTCACGGGATTTCTCACCGTGTAAGGGACTTTAAGGGTTTATAAGGGTTCGTTGGTTCCCATTATTGCAGGTTATTCGATAACTTACAGCTGTCCCAGTCCTAAAACTGATTGCAGAACAAATCGCTTCAACCGGAGTCTTTGACGATGACAGAGCAGATTCAGAGACAACCACTTAGCCTCATCTCTTCCTATATAAATAAAACACCTGGGATTTCTCCCAGGCTTTTCTTATAGCTTTATTCCATAATTTTCCAGTTCATGGAAGATTCCCATGACATACACCGTTCGTATATCTTTATCTACCTGATAAATCACTACATAAGACATACCCGGAATCTTTGCTTTCCGATATTCCTTTTTCCTCAACACATAGTCGGTACACGCTGGGAACTGCCACGGGTCTTCTTCCAGACGGGCATAGACCTCATCGACTCCAGAAAGGAAATGGGACGCAGCCTGCCCGTTCTTTAACGGATCCAGCAGATAGGCAACCAGCTTGTCAACATGCTGCGATGCCTTTCGTGTAACTTCCAGATTATAACCCATACTTCTCCCTCACGGATGCAAGATGTTCTCTCGCATTCATTGTCTGGCCGGCTTCCACCTGGCGTTCTGACTCTTCCAGTTCCTCATAGATCTTTGCCATGCGCACCATGCGCTCATAGTTTTCCATACTCATGAGTACCATATCTCCATATCCGTTCTTAGTAATGAAAATTGGTTCTCTGGCAGAATGGCACATTTCAGAAATTTCTGATGTATTTTTTAAATGGCTGATTGGAACAATCTGTGGCATAGAAGCACCTCCTTTATATGGCTTAATTATACCATAATTATACCATGCATTCAATGATCTTCTTTTACCAAATATGGGAAGGTGGCATTTCTTTGGTTCAGGCGCTTCTATGCGTATTAGATTTGTTTTCTTAGAATTTGTATATTATGTATATTTTCCAAATGTATTTTTGTGTAATATTTTTCAAAATCAAACCATTCAATTTTCCCAAATCGCTCCATATTAAGTATATCCATGGATTTCCAGTAACCCGCCGCCTGTGTGCGGCATGATCCGGGAGAGACCGACGGGTCTTCTCTCTTTACATAGATGCTATTGAACAGAAAGGAATTTACTGAATGGATACATATACTCCACATCTGACCAGCTTGGAATACTTTGGTCTTGAAACACTCTTCCGGCACCTGATTACAGAATATGGCTCAACCTACCAGGGAGAAGGTGCCAACTTGGATTTCAGACGGACCCATCAGGGAGTCTCCGTCTGTGATCCATATTACTTCGGTAGCTTTGCCGCAAGGGAACTCATTATGATCGGTGATGTCTGCGCACTTGTGGGATCGTCCGCATGGAGCGCCAACAGAGCGGATCCGGGTCCATGTGACACCATGATCGATGTCACCGAATATTTAAAAACACCTGGTCTCCCGATTGACTACCTGATGGATAAAATCGTGATGACTTGTTAAACAGAAAGGAAAAATACTATGAAGAAAATTATTAATGGAAAGCTTTATGATACAGAAACAGCTGAATGTCTTGGCTTTTATCAGCATTTTGATGGAAACACTTTTCATTACCTCCGTGAAGCGCTCTATCGAACCAAAAAGGGCACTTATTTCATATACCGCAGACACGATGCAGAAAACCCGTGTATTGATGACTTTGTTTCGGGTATGGATGTACCTATCTTATTATTTTCTCGGGAAGATGCAATGCTATGGGCTGAGATTCGCCTCAGTGCTGAAGAATACTTTAACGCTTTTGGCCGACCAGCAGAAATATTTGAATTTTAAGAACTGAATGAAATTCATTAAGAAAGGATTTTTATACTATGATAAAAAAGATTAATAATAATGATCGTGAGTTTGCCACTTCCAACTGTCTCGCCGTATATGAATTTTTTCAGGACGGAGCACCGATTTTTTGTCATGAAAACCTATACCGTACTACATCTGGATCCTACTTTCTTAAGGTTGAAACCGGACCCGATAGTTTCTACCATCCGACCAACTTGGGTCTGTGGGATCATGTCGAAGCTGTCTTCTCATTGTCAGAAGCCGAAGCTAAGGCTTGGGCAGAACGAAAACTTCCTGTCATGGACTACTGCGAGATTTTTGGTACTCCTGAGGAAGGTTAAACATTTATATCAATTTTCATTGTTGAAAGGAAAAATACTATGATTAAAATTATAAATTCTATTCCATACAGCACTGACTCTTCTTGCCGCCTCGGCTACTTCCAACACCGCACCATCCTGGATCCTGCTTATCACAGGGAAGAATTATATATCACCAGACAGGGAACCTATTTCCTCTACGTCGAGGGAAGAGAAAGCAGTCCCTACTGTTTCCAAGGTGATCCGTTTCCGGCCGCAGGATGTGACATCACAGTTCTAAGTGACATCGAAGCCCGGATCTGGGCGGAACACCGCCTGACTCCTGATGAATGTGAGTTCATTTTTCCGGGTCCTAAGGCAAGTTAATAGAAGATACATACAAAGGCTTGGTCAGCAGATCAGGTCTTTTTTCATTCCCTGGCAATAAAAAAGACGCTGCCATGTAGCAACGCCCATTTCTACCTTTCTTATGAAAGCAGGCCAATCATATATGATCTGCTTACAACATTAAATTTTTCTTCATCAGCCATTCCCTCAAGTAATGGTCGCGGAATCGGAAGTTCAAACATGTTAGAGAGTTTAATCACATTATCCATAAATTCATTGTTTCTTCCATAATGCATTGCCTGAATCATTTTATCTGCACGTACATACATATAATCATGGACTGTTTTTCCCGTTTTGGTTACAATTGCATTTTTTAATTCTACGCCGCCCTCATAAGCACGATCTCTTAATTCTACTAACTCTGTCACATTTTTCATAGTATTTTTCCTTTCGTTTAAACAAATTATTTGTACATTCTTATTATGTAAGATTTAGTGAAAATGGAGAAACTTTTTTATTTTTCTTCCTTAAAAGTTCCCATCAAATAAACCTATATATATTATGATGGGTTTTTTCAAAAATGACAAATGACTAAGGAAAAATTTTTCAAAATTATTTTGACGTGCTAATATGGCGAACATCCTGTGACTCCGTTCGAAGCGGATTTATGTATTTGACATCTTCATCTTTATAGAAGTATCCTTTTACGATTGTATTCCATGATCCTCCGTCATCCCTGTTTGCATGATAGATTACAATACCTTCAGAGTCCTTAACCATAATATCAGTCAATTCCATATCATCCATGATTGCGCTGAACGTTCTATCATAAGCATCGTGTTCATCTTGCCAGCCATTATGATACGGAGATACTTTTGAATCACCATAAATACCGGATTCACCATGTGTAGTTTTATCGATTTCTGCATGAACACGAATGAATGGATAATCTCCGTTTCCGTATCGTGCTGCTATATACTTATCCGTTAAATACATATAGTTGTTTGCAGAATACTGATAAGTTCCGATTGAATTACCAGTAATGATTTGAGTTCCTATTAACTTGCCTTCTTCGCTTGTATCAGGAGAGATTCCGTATATATCCACTTTAACTTTAGGATTAATCCGATCTGTTTCTTGTCCTCTTGAACGCGATACGGAAAATCCTAATGTGAATGGGTAATCGGCTGTCTCTGATCGGTAATAGGTTTCTGAGTTGGGACTCCAGGATTCTCCAGCTTTTGTAAGCCAAATTTTATAGTAAGAATCTGCTCCTTGGTCTGGCCACTGCTGATCATATTCCCACCAGGAGTGATCGTCGATTGGGTAGATACTGCCTGAAGCTTCTGGAACTCCATCCCAAAGTCCAGCTTGTTTACCATCAGGAGAAGACGCATAAGTATCATACCAACCATAATCAGTTACGTATTCATAATCAACTTTTTTCTTTTCATACTCGCCAGTTTCAACCTTTTCTCCAGTTATAGGATCTGTTTTCATAATTGGCTTATCTTTATCGTCTTCTTCAATTGTTTTTTTATAATGAAGACATCTATATTCACGTTGGCCTAAGTTCATATCACCAGAAAGATCTGGGTCTGGATCTGGGTCTGGAATTATCGGATCTATAACAATGTAATCAAGGTCGATATAATCATCGTTCTTATATTCATTATCGCCATTATCTGTATAAAGATCTGGGACAATAAACCGAAGATGACCTTTTGTTGGGAACTGTTCATCTACAGTGAATGCTGTTACATTATAAGCAGCTAAACCTGCATGATATACTTCTGTATCATTATACATTGAAGCATAAAAAGATGAACCAGCACGTATTGTATTATCTCTTGATGAATCAAGTAAATCTTGTTCCAATACATTCAGACCTGCCATATCAGATGCATTTTCAGATCCAAATACTTTTGTCGGTGGGTTTTCTCGTCCACCACCATTTCCAGCTCTTGTATCCATCCATATTTGAATCTGTGGGCGAGCATTCTCATTCATTTTATCTGTTGTTGAACAGTTCTCTTTAGTTGAGGCAAAAACCATACCAAGTTGGGCCTGATAAGTCTTATTTCTTTGCAGTTCTACTGGTTTACCCGTTTTGATATTTGTATTGATTATATCTGCGCCATTTACCGCTGTTGAGACTCCGTCTAATGGTCGCTCTGATTTTTCTGTGATTTCGCCTTTATCATCGACAATCTGGATGGAATATGCAATAACATTATTTTGTATAGGGAAAGGAATATAATAAGTTTTATATCGAAGATGATTTCCATGATTTGTATCATTATATACCATTGTTAAAAGAACAGACTGTTTATCAAGGTCACCATCTATACGAACATATTCCTGTAATATTTTCCACCAAGTAGTTCCCATATTTGCGGCATGCTGTTCATAAGCAGCCTTATATTTTGCGCCAATCTCTGTTCTTTCAGCCCATGCATTAAAAACTCTTTGTGCATCGTCATAGTAAGGAGATTGTGTCGGAACATTACTTGGAATTCCGCTTCCTCCTGGATAATTTTTTACTAAGCTTTTTGGATGTTTTACTTCTTGAGCTTCGATAAGCTTTAAATCATATGAAGCAATTTCTTCGTTTTGTCTATTATATTGTTTGTATGTTTTTGCCCTTTCATTATTATTTTCGTTTGCTTTACCTTCTTGGATGAAATCCGACGCAAAAGTTGGGTTAGTGACAACGGTGCCTTTATTGGTCCTCTGGCTATCTATCATGACTCCAGAATATCTATACTCTATATTAAAACTCGGGCAGTAATCAGCTAAAACTGATGTGGCCATTACTGACTCATTATCATCATCTTTTGTCGATAAGAACTTTGCATAGTATCTGGTTGTAATCTTTCCAATCGTTCCCATATCTGGAGCCGTCCACTGGCCAAAGGCTTTTTCGTAATTTGTACCGACACCAGAGCTATATATATCAAACAATTTTGTGAACATGTTGAAGAAGCGTTCCTGTCCTGTCATCATCATACTATATGGGACATAAACAGTAAAACCACCTTCGTTTTGAGCTTCGTACGAAACTCCGTTATATTTATCAGAAGAATATGTATATTTGCCTTTTTCCTTATTCATAATTCCTGCATCTCGATTATCCGCAAATACAGTAACAGGCGCAGAATTCATTAACACTACAGCCGCCAATACAATAGATATTATTTTCTTTCGCAGTTTAATTTTATTGCAAATTATGTTCTTCTTTTTCGATTCTACTGAGATCAAATTTTGCAAACTAAGTTTCATGTATGTAAAAACCTCCTTTATCTTTTTTCTTTTAGTATGTAAGAAAATGTGACCAAATTGTGTATTTCTTACATAATATTTGAAAAAGGGTTTAGGAGGTTTTCTATGTTTCAAAAATTGCGCTGTCTGTTCGAATCAGATTTATTTGAGAAGATTCTTTTAATTTCTTCGTATATTCATTTATTCGTCGTTGTTTTGGCTTTTGTTTATATCAAATCGTTAAATGATCGAGAAATATTTATCGGGTTTTCGATTAAATGGTGTATATTTGAAATTTTCATAATAAGTTTTATAATCTTTTATGATATTATTACTTGGGAGAAATAGTGTAATAGCGGTTATTATTTAAAAGATCTTTAAAAACATCGCCACTTATCATTATAAACAATGATAATGAGGTTAAAACATTTCCCAATATTGTCCAATTCTGTAATTGTATCCAGCCGTCACATATAACTGTTATCCCAAATGATATTGCAACAACAGCGAGCCAATTTATTATTCTCTTGTTCTCTTTGATGATAGTGAATTTATTTAATAATAACAATCCATCTGTAGAAAATAATGACATGAATGCTACTACTATCGCAATTTTTGTATTTAAAAATATTCCAATCGATAAAGATATTATGTAGATCAGTAATGTTACAATAGCAAACTTTACATCTTTATTTTGTTGTTTTATCACAGAAATTATGTCGTTGAATCTATTTGATTTCATTTGCTCTAATTCATTCTTCTCTAATTCTACGGTTATCAAAAAGCGATTTAGCGTTGTAACCGTAATTATATACTTCCTTTCCATACTCATCCTCCATATATGCCATAATAAAAAGGAGCCTTTTGGGCTCCTCTTATTTTATATTAGATTTGTTTATTTGTAAACTTTAATATTGATGACCTCACCGGTTACTTCAACCGAGAATGTCTTTCCGTAGTCAGTTTTACGATTCTGCCAAGCAGAGAAATCCAACTTACTAGCTTTGATTCCATCAGGATTGCCATTTGGATTCCATTCAGCGTCTGGGATTACTTTGTCTGCATGCTGTTTAATATAATTGAACAATTCAGTTCCAATTTTATCTCCAACAACTGTCTTAATTGTTTTTTCTTTGATATCTGGTTTTTGTGAATATGAAGCTTTAGAAATAGCAGTGTCGAATTTACGTTCCAGATCAGACCATTCATTTCCAAGCCATGCTGTCACGAATGTACCAAACCATTGATCATTATGCTCAATACCGATTTCACCATAACCTCCATAAGTACTTGTATCCTTCTCTTCCCAGATGATATCATTTCCATAACCATATGTATATGAATCAATATGTAAATATCTACCATTAGCATCTGGACCATTAAAGTCCTTTGAAACAATTCCGTCCTGATATACCGGAATAAGCTTCTCTTTCATCAAGCTCCAGATCTCGTCATCACTCTTGCCATTATAATCCTCAGTGTGCATCTTATAGTTACCAGCACCGTTATGGATCGGATTACCATTTACGGTCCAACGGCCTAATTCATCAACCGTATAGCCGTCAGGCGTAGTTGTATTCTTTAAGTAATTGTCAGCGCTTGCATAGTAGTAACAATATCCCTGATACCAGATCCAGCACGGATAATTCTCATACTTCTTATAGTTATCTGTTTTAATATAATTAGTTCTTCCACCCTGTTCGGTACTTATAACTGCTGCGAAGCTCGGCACTGCCGCTGCAACTACCATGACACCTGCAATTGCCACTGCTACCATCTTTTTCATACTTTTTTTCATTTGTATCCTCCCGTTTTTCCAATAACTCCTTTTTTCATTATAGCCCTTTAACGGGTGCCACGCAATCTGATTTTACAAATCAGGTGTGTTTTAGGCACGATAAGAGAATAAGTCCGATTCCAAACAGCGTCTGTAATGTTCTTCTATTCGTACCACCGTCCCATCGGACTTATTCATCTAAGCCAATTTTCTACTTTCCAATTACAATCGGGTCATATGTAAGGTTCAAAATGCTCTTCCCATCACCATACCCAATGTAAGTGTAGTTTGCCACAGCTAACGCCATCCGCAGACGGACGTTCTCACTGTCAATGTCAAATCCACCATCGTTTCTAAGTGTGATGATCCGATTTCCGACCTCGTCATCTTCTGAATTGAATGTCCCTCCGATTTCTTCCGCATAGTCCTTCAACACGGAGATCACGGACTGCTCCAACCAGGACAGCGTGTTCTCTTTCTTTTCCTTCTGGGAATTTTCTTTAATCTGGGTGATTGCTCCCTGGAGTTCCAGAAGTTCCTTTGTGCTGAGATCACCGATTTCCTTGTAGATCCTGTTCGTTTCCTGCAATTCTTCATCGAACTCTTGTGTTTCCATAAGAATACCTCTCTTTCCTTTGTTTCCTTTAGTTTACTTGGAACCTGAAACGGCGTGAAGTGGGAAAGTGCCTGATTCTTTTGGCGTGAGCCTGTGCATTTTTTCTTGGGCCTGTGAAGTTTTCCTATGGATGGATGACTGGACGCGAGACTAAGCTGTTGACTTTGCCTGAAATCCTTAGCTACCGTTTTCTTGCCCGTATTTTCTCCATACCTGTCGGAGTTTCTTTTGGAACATCCGGCGCATTCTTTCTGACCTCTTCCAGAATCTCGTTCCGGAAATCTTCCTTATAATAATCCCTTAGACGCTTTTCCACAAACTGATCCCGACTGGCGCGTCCTGTCCACAGGATCTCCCGGAGTTTTCCCTTTTGTTCCCTGCATTCACCCACAAGACGGTAAAATTCTTTGTACTGCTGAGTCTGCATCTTCTTTAGGTACTGCACCCGCTTTCTCTTTTCCTTCATGACTTCCTGATCCATGGACTTCTTCTCCTGCAGTGCAGTTTTCTTCTCTTGCAATTCTGTCAGGGATTTCTTGACTTCTGATAGTTCTTTTTCCGCCTGGATGATCTCCTTTTTTATGGATTCCCGCTTCTTTTTCAAGAAAAGAGAACAGGTGGATAGTTCCTTATTCTTTAACTCTATGGTGTCCATCAGATTCGTTATGGCTTTCATGGCCTGTTCGATTGCCCTTGCATTCGCATTAGCAGACGCAATCTGTTCTTGGATGGAGGATCCTTCGGCTGCCAGGGATGCAGAGTACAATGCTTCCTGGTATGCGCTTATAATATACCTGTCTCTGAGGGATTCCAAGTGGAGCGCAGTCTTCTTAAGCTGTTCTTTCTCCTTCGCCACCATCTGATCGAGTACCTTCTGGGTCTCCTCCAGGAACCGGTTGTTATCCATGATTTCCTCATTCAGCTTTCCAAGCTCTGTCTGTCTTCCCTTCTTTTCCATATAATAGGCACTCGGTCCGAAATGAACACCGGGAACCCGGTCAATTCCTTGGTCAGCATAGGAACGGTGGTCGATCTGTGCATCGACTCCATTTTCTTTTAGGTATCGGTTACAGAGTTCTTCCCAGGACTCTCTCCAGGATTCTAAGGTTTCAGTGCTGTTCCACTTTGCAATGGTACGGTTCGGTATATTTTTGATCCGCGGCTGCTTATCCACGCGCTTCAAGTTTTTCTTTTCTGCGGCCTCAGCGGTAAGCCATATCGTCCGGTTTCCAAAGTAATACCGATACTGCTTTCTCCACCCATTTTCTTCCGCTTCTTTGATCCTGGATGCCTGGAATAAGTATTCCCTGTTATCCTTCCGGCATAGATAGCTTTTCTCATACTTAGCTTCCCATCTTCCACGTTCATTCAACGGACGCATAGTTACCAAGATATGTGCATGTGGGTTTCGGAAAGTCATTTTTTCTGGGTCATTCGTGGGTTTGCCATTACGGTCTATAGGCTGACCGTAACCGTTTCGGACTGGTGGATTATGAATTGCAAGATCTGCACACATGCCTTTCTCCACGCAGTTTTCTTGGATGAACTCCCGGGCTAAAGCAATTTGGGCTTCGCGGCTCAGTTCCAAGGGAAGGGCAATTTCAATCTCGCGTGCCAACTGTGCGTTCGCGGATTTCTCTGCCATCTCAACCTGATTCCATAGGTGCTGACGCTTCTTGAAACTTTCTGGTGCGTACTCCGGCAGAAGAATTTCGGTATGCTCTACCCATCCTTTTCTTGTGTAATCGTAGGTGATTCCATCCCACTCGCTGGTAAGGCTGGTGCCGCTTCGATAAGCTGCGGCTGCTACTGCGGAACGTCCTTCGCTCCGCTTTATGATCTGTACTGATAGATGATAGATTGCCATAGATGTGACTCCTTTTAGATATGAAAATACGCCGATAATGAATGGGATGAGTTTCCATTTTCATCAATCAGCGCTTGAATTTCCGGCTCCTGCCGGTTGTCCGAAGGACCGCACACCGTCCCGCCAGGGTCGGTAATAAGTGCGCCCTTCTTCCTTAAAATTCAGAAGGGATTTTCGCGTCCCTTCTCGATAATGAATGCAATAGTATCTGGGTTCTGGATTGCAAAGTAGATGATCTGCTCCATCTGCTTATCCGTTAGGGATTCTGGTGGACAGATATCTTTCACGGCACTCTCAAGCATGGCTCCACGCTCGATCAGTCTGTGTGCTCTCCGTTTCCGTTCCTTAAACTGTTCTCTTCTTGCAGCTGCATCTTTCCGATGCTTCTGTTGTAGTAATTCAAGTTCTGTCATATGTTATCTCCTACTGTGGTGAATTTCCTGGGTATTTTGAATATCAGTTCCGATTGTCTCAGGTTGCCGCTGAATCTCCATGTGTCTCTGGATCTGCTCGTCCATCCGGTCGATGAGATCATGGGCCGTTGTCTGGATCGTTTTTAATGATGCCCGAAGTTCTGGAAGTTCTTTCGAACTGCTCCAACTGGCGAGATATGCAAACGAATAATCGGATGTGTCGATTCCAAAATGATTACAGACGATGAACGCCACGCTCTCCGCCTCAATTTCCTTTGTGGCTGGATCCTTTAGATTTTTCTTGTCTGCATGGAGAATGCTGTGGGCGGTTTCATGGAGAGCGGTCTTTAGTGTCTGGCTCTCGGACATCCCGTCTTTGATAACGATTTCGTCACTCGTACGGTTATAGTATCCCTTGGCCAATCCTTCCCAAGATTCAAAGCGGATCGGGACGGGCGAGGTACTTTTGATGATGTTCATGAGAAGTGGATAGTTTAGAGCTTTCTTTTTCAGTTCTGTGACAAGTTCGGGAAGTGGTTCTCCCTCGGTCTGGGAAACATCAAAAATCGTGATCGGTCGAAAGGATGCATAGGTGATCTGCTTCTGCTCCGTCATCGGCTTTCCGTCTGCGTCAAGCCTGGGCTGCCCGGTCTCCGGGTTAATGACCGTAACTTCTTTCGTCAGCCTATGTGGGTTGGGTGCCAGGATCGTGATTCCCTTCTCACCTTTTTTTACATGGCGGTTCAGGGATTCCCAGGTCCGATACCCGGCTACATACCTTGCATCGGGTTTCTGCATGAGGATTAGAATAGAATTGTTGAAGCTGTAGGAATGGAACTTAGACATGACGGTGAGGTATTCCCGGTATTTACTGGACGCGAACACAGACTTGATTCCTTCTTCCAGTTTTTCGGTGAGTTCTTTGATTTTTTCATCCCTGGTCTGCTTCTGGTGCTGTTCCATGGTACACCTCCACGATCAGGTCATCTTTCCCGTTTCCAGACGGGAAAGAATAGTCGATCCGCATTTCTTTGTGTCTCAATAGTTCCAGTGCGGTTCTGTAATTTTCTATAAAGTCAAGTTTTCTCTGTAAGTCCATAGTGACCTCCGTAATATATAAATTTTTATGGGATCCGGCATCCTATCGGATATGCCGGGATTCCCTTGATATGCCTGGCAGTTTCTCCCGTTCCTCGGTGATAGTGCCGGCGATTTTAAGATTCCTGCCATCAAACTCATAAACATTATCAGAAAGACGGTCGATGGGCTCAACCGATTCTTCATTGATCTGACGTACTGTTTTCTGCATATCTTCAAGCAGCAACGGGATATGTTTCGGTACTATAAGGACTTCATGGACCGATGACGGAAGAACATAATAATCATCACCCATAAGCCCATGAACCGTTTGTAATACCTCAGGACATGCGATCATGGCCGCACCATCATGTCTCTCTTTATTTGTAAGAACAAACATCGGCGATTCGATGGGTGAGGGCATAAGAGCACTGGTAATCTCTGGATCACCGTCCCTCTCAACTGTATCGCCAAACAATATTTCCTCTAAATTTTTGAACACCATGTCCTTCGCCATATTTTTCTTGGCCGCTTTTAATACCTCTTCTTTTGTCATGTGGATCTCAGAAAGAAGACTTGAGGTGATCCTGATCGATGCGTCAGGCGCTACATACATTTTCGGGTAAATTGCCAGATCCTCAATTCGTTCGTATGGAAGGTCTTTCAGCCATTCCTTGTTCGCCTCATAAGAAACCACTGCCGCACCCAGCGGGAAATCTTTTTCCCGTCTCATTAGGCTGCTGAACTGTTTCGCAACGATTTCATTCTCACGGTAAATCTCTTTTCCAATGTCGTCCGCAAGTCGTTCTGCCAGTGATCTTATGGATTCGTCTGGTCTTCTTAGATCATACATACGGTCCGGGCTGATGATCGGTGCCACGGTACACTTAGGTACATGGATCTCGATTCCTTCCCATATTCCATTGTTTTTCGGTATTTCCCGCTCCACGAAGCTTGCACCCTCAAATAGAGGATTTTCATGCATCGATTCTAATAATTCATCATAAAATAACTCTTTGTCTGTCATAATTTTTATCTCCTCTGATTAAACTCCCTGACCTGATCTGCCAGGGATGAAATTTTTCTGTCTTTAAAGTAATAACACTTCTTCGGCCGCAGATAGCCGATTCCGGAAATGATGAGGATCACCTCTTCCTTCTTTATCAGGGTTATCAGATCTCCCTGTTCCACGATTGGTTTCTCCTCATAGGTATAGGATTTACTTCGGTTCTTCCCACCGTTTAACGTCTCTTTCTTGTTCTGATAGTTTCCGCACCAGGCTGAGATGTCCTTTGCCGTGTCTGGATCAGCGCACTCACAGATAACCTTTATACGGCAGTTATCCGCAATGACTCTTGCCTCTTCCTTGGAATAGATGACTTCCATCTGGGCCATGGACTGGAACGCCAGCATGACCATTGTCTTCTTACTCCTTAAAGTTGCCAGTGCGTTGAAGATGGTTTCCACACGGCCAAGTCTGGCAAATTCATCAATCAGTACCAGGATCGGTTTTGCGGTTGCATCTGCATCCGGTCTCCGCTGTAGATCCTGTAAAACCTGTGCTGTGCATAAACGCATAATAGCCTGGTAACTTCCAAGCAAATGTTCTGGGATTGCTAAGAAAATAGACTTGTTCTCTTTGAATACCAAGGGACTTGCCTTGACTGCGTTGTCCCGAAAACTGTTGTGGTCAAGCTTTTTTGTAACACTTGTGGCTAAAAAAATAGTGCTTA
>ERZ791821.1375-NODE-1375-length-13187-cov-2.102955_pt1 | contig 13187 bp, 24 predicted proteins | sample MGYA00510300_ERZ791821 | MGnify/ENA primary metagenome ERZ791821 (study PRJEB30046, sample SAMN00792034) | human gut metagenome | study: EMG produced TPA metagenomics assembly of the A metagenome-wide association study of gut microbiota in type 2...
TGCTAATAGTAACGCACTCTTAAATTGATCTAAGTCAAACCGCCTAGATACATCTGGCGAAATCTCACCAGTTGTAAATGCAAGTTGTGATATATACATTGGTTTCATGATTACCAACTCCTTGCTTTTACATAGTTAGAAATATATGGCATATCTTGCCTACGTTCTTTAGCACTTAAACTCTTGGCCTCTTGCGTTGCTGCTTGATAGAGTTTATAGCATTGGTCGAATAAGCCGCTATTACCAGTTAATGGCATGGCTAATTCTGCCCCCATTTTAGACTTTAAGGCCTGTACGAATACAGGACTGAATACATCTATATCTTGCACATCATACACGTAGTCGATGTACGCAAGCGGTACATCACTCACGATATACTTTGTGTTATTGTCAAAGGTAAATACATCATATTCCTTTTGGCTTTCCGTTTTAAATCGTTCCCCTTTAGGAATAACCCCAAGGATACGGATGCACTTTTCAGGATACGCATATACATATTCATAGCCAGCTAGTTTATGCTCAGATAGTACACACTCTTCACGCTTTCGCGCAAAATTCCATTCATATTGTGAAAGTAGCATCTTGCGTGTCGCATCGTAATGCAATCTGCATTGTCTAGCCGTTTCTGTTTCTTCATCAAGGCCATATATCCTACCGCCATTGATTAATGACAAAGCCATGTTGCAAATATCAGTAGGTGTCATATTACCTCCTTGTAGTAAAAAAGAGGGATGCATACGCACCCCTCATTCTGTTATTCTGCAGTTTCTTCCGATTTCTTGCCTTTAGATTTAGTCTTTGGCTTATCTTCGCCATCTGCGGTTTCTTCGGTTTCTTCTGCGCCTACAGCTTCAAACAAATCATTGAAGTAATCTTTATCGTATTCAGCCACTTCTTCTTTTGTAAATTCTACTGTTTGTCCTTCTTTAATTAAGCCCTTTGTATTGTGATACAAAGTTACTTTTGCAATGTATTCCATGTTACCCCCTATTTACTAGTAATACCGCTAGTCAAGAATACAGAAATCGTACCAGCCGTTGCATTGTTGACATTAGCACGTGTATAACGTTTAACACCATTTGCCAAGCGTACTTTATATTCGTATCCAGCTGGTGCATTTGCTGGTAATGTAATACCATGCAACAATACAGGGTTAGCGATGTTTTCTGTATCAGATGTATATACGTTGATTAATGCAGTACCAGTTAATGCTTTGTCTACACGAACAACTAACCACAAGTTAGGGTCAGCATCACCGCTAGTAACCATAACATCGGAGCTGACATTGCCAGATAATTCACGTTTCCAATGGAATGTATTTAAAGTATCGATAATCATGTATTTTCTCCTCTCTACTATGCAGTAACACGTGCTTCGGTGGAAAGCAATGCATCAATTTTACGAACAGGAATACCATTCGCACGAGTAACCATTTTACCCATTTCCATATCTTCTGTGATAGTAGAACCATGCACTTTGTTTTTTTGCAAGCGTAAGAATGTACGCAATTCTTGGTTCATATACCATACTGGTCTACATCCAGTTAAGCTATGCATTTTTTCTTCTGCACGGATCATCAAGTTAATCAAGTTAGGGCCTGCGGAAATATCTTCTTTGATAGATTTCATATCGATATTAGCGATACGTACTACATATCTCCAATCACGCACGGATAAACCGATGTTTTGTTTGAAATGAGTACGATAACCTTGGAACATAGAACCATCAGCTTTAGTAACTGTTACTTCGCCTAAATCTTCTTGTTCTAAACCACCTTGACTGCCACGTGGATAAATACCATGTACAGTAAGAGGGCCCCAACCTACGATCCACATAGAGGCAAGGTTAGCAGTACCACCAGCATCAATAATGTTTTTAGCGCTATCAGCTTTCTTAGGGTCTAATGTATTAAAACGTGCGGATAAACCAACGAATTTTTCAGGTGTACTTTCATCACCATAGAAAAGTGTACGTGCGATTTCTTGACCCATGCTTTCAACAAATGCACTATCTTCTGTTGCACGGAACGCTACAGGGTCATTAGAAAGTTTAACCAAGTCTTTATCCACTTCGGAATATGCTTCCAACATACCGCAAGTATCAGTGATTTGTTTTGTAGTGGATTTAGATGGTTGTACACCGCCATACAACATGCGCCATGTTGTGGATGGTAATCCAGTACGTACAGTTGTTTTGTTAGATGTACCATCATTACATTCAATCATTGTCATGTCTTGAATGATTTCGTTTGTTTGGTTCAATTGCTCAATGATTTGTGCGATTTTACCATTTGGATCCATACGAGTTTGTAAATCCAATAATGTAGGATTGTTAGTTCCAATTGTAGCCATTAATTAATCTCCTTTAGTCTTTAAACATGGACGGATACATATTCCGTCTAATAGCTTCGTCAGATTGATTATTTGCAGGTCTGTTGTTCCCTGCGTTGTTATCTTCGCTTGCCATACCAGCGATATGTGCGAATAGTTGAATTACTTCTACACGATTACCCAAGCCATTTTCAGCTAAGATTTCACGAATATTAGGAATTGTTTTTTCTACTGCTTCAACACCTGCGGCCGCTTGGCTAACAGTAGTATCGAATTTGTTACCTAATACCTTTTTAGCGTTTTCTGCATACCCATCGTATTGTGCTTTGAGTGCTTCTTGCTTTTGGTTTTCGTAAGCCGTTACAAGATTGGTAGCATATTGATTGCCAAACTTAGCCATCTGTAATGCTTGTTCTTGCGTTGCACCTACACCATTAAGCATTTTTGAAAACTCATCTGCGATGGTTTGGTCGACTTCGCCACCCTCAAATGCAGTTGAGAAATCATATACAGTAGGTTCTGCAGGTTGGTCGGTGTTAGTATCACCGCCACCGCCTAAAATCGTACTTTGTTGGTCTTGTGCGTTCGTGTCCTGTGGTGTACCACCATTTGCACTATCCGTGTTATTGTTTGTGCCTTGTTCTAAATTTTCATCCATGGTTATTCACCTTTCTTTAATTCGTTTTCTTCAAGCGTTTTAAAATATTTCTGCATCTGAATGTTTTCTATTTGTGCTAGGTGATATTTCTTAACACCCTCTACACCATCGCCAATCTTTCCTAAATCGTTTTGTAACAAAATAGCAACAGCCCTCATTCCCTCATTGAAGAATGTTGTACTGTTGCCTGTGAATGATTGGCTATTCAGTTTTGCTCGGTCAAGAATGCGATAAAAAAACCACCTACCGAGTTCATCACTCAGTACGTGGTTTAGCGCTTCAATATCACGCTCTCGCATATAATCTCTTTTTTGTTTCATCTAGTACCCCATTCCCATTAACTGTTGCATTACAGGGTTTCCATCATTTGCTGCATCAGTTGCTTGTTTTGCTGCACTAGCCATTTGAGGTGCTAATTGTGCCGCTTGTATCATTTGTGCTTGTTCCTCTTGTTCTTGTTGTGCCTGTTGTTGTTCTTCCATCTTAGCTTGATATTCGTCATTCGATACAATTACTTTTGCAGGTACACCGAGGTTAACACCATAATAATCCGCCGCTTCCTCAAAATTGAATTTTTGTAGGATATTAGGATTGCCCTGTGCTAATGACATTAAGAATGCGAAATACTGCTCTATAGAAGTTAAAGATGATACTTTCTGTGCCTGTGCCAATGGTGAAATGTACTCTATCTTCACATCTTGGCCGTTTAACTCTTCCGCCAATGCTTCATCGATTGGTGGAAACACACCTGCACGATCTAATATCGCATAGGTACGTTCGATAATCGGATTAAGAAATTCAGATAGTAGCCGTTCCACTACAGGCCCTAATTGTTGTAACTTCTCTTGCGTGCGTTCCATGACTTCCCTTGCCGTCATTTGTCCATTGTCCATGTTATCGAGCATCAGGAATAAATCAGCACTATACGCACGTTTGATACTATCTTTAACTTCAATGATTTGTTGCATTATCCAATCTAGATTGATACCTACGTTAAAGATAGGCTCAACCTTACCACCTGTATCGACTTCGGTAATACCGCCAGGAAATAGTGATACACTACCGATTACATCAGATGTTACGGCCATTGGTGGTTTTACCCCTAACTCAATAGCGGTTAGTCGGTCTAGTTCCAACTTCTGTAACATCATTGCATCTGATTGTGCGAACCACGCACTACCTTTACCATATCCATTTAGATCATGTGTAGTGTGCCGTGCAATCGGAATAGGCCATTCTTCATATCCACTATGTCGCAAGATTTCATCATCCCTACTCCCCTCAACCCAGTAAATAGAGGAATAAGGCATGTTCTTATTACCAAGTTTTCCATTGCGGTCTTTGTTTTCACATACGAACCAACAAACAGTATATACAGTTGCATTACCCTTGCCGTCATCGTATGCGTTTTTAATCTTATCGGTACAGTTATCATACCCAAACTCTTCCACGAGTTGGTCGCAAGTCATGTTATATTTCCGCCCAAACGTGTTAACCTCACCATTAGCATTGCATTCTAATGCGTAAGTACCGATTGGATACGATGTGAAACGTACACCAACTTTACCATCAGGCATGATTGACATCGGTGCTTGTCCGAATGGTAGTTCCATATAGACTTGGTGAACCACATTGTAGAAATTGGATTTTGCAAATACTGCATACAATATTTCTTCACGTTCATCTAATACTTTTGCTACATCGCTATTCGCCGCCATGTCGGTATTTTCCATGGTTAGCTTAAACCATTTACGGCTAGGCGGTGTCATTCCACTCATTACACCACTTGCAAATATTTGGCAACTTTCCCAAGCAATACCAGTAAGGATTTTATCGGTATATAGTTTCGATTGGTCTTGCTCACCATCAAACACACCAAGGAATGGTAACTGATAGTCTCTAATCATCTTCCATTTCTCAATGTACTTTTGACGATTGGTGAACATCTGATTGAATTTAGCTTTTATTTTCTTGTAGTCTTTTGGTTTAGTTACAGGCTTTTCTGTTGGTTGCCTAGCAAGGCTAGATAAGATAGTACTCATATTAACCGCCTAATGTTGTTTTGCCTGTAGCTTGGCTTAATGCACTAGCCAAGATGGTACTATCATAACCAGTTTTCTTGCGCTTCTTATCAGTGAACCATTGTTCATCTCTTTTTTGTGCCATATCATCAGTTTGTGCAACTGGTGTAGGCGATGGTGCTGGTTGCTTAATATCTGGTGCTTTAGCTTTCATACACATTCACATTCCCCCTTTACTCAAATGGATTGTACTTTGTATTCGCTACTCTTCTGTGATTGCCATTTACTTTTTTAGTGACCCTAAATGCAAAGGTCAAGGCTAATGCATCGCCTTTATTCGGAGATGGTAACCCTCGTTCTTTCATGTCTTTTTTGCTTTCAAGTTGTATTCGGCCGTTCTTATCAATGATTGCTTCTGGCCCTACGAGGTCATCATACAATCCTTGCTCATTAGGAATTGCACCGCCCTCTTTTAACCACTCTTTCATTTCGCCCCACATGTACGCACGCATATTGAGGTACATATTGTTAGGCGATGCGCCACCAAAGGCAACCAACCGCCATTTTCTACCCATTGACTTACCGATGCTATAAATACCAGTTCCGTAACCTTGGTCTATGAATACTGCATCAGCTTTGTATTCGTCTTCAAACTGTGCTATTAGGTTGGCCATACGCATATCATCGTCATTCTTTTCAATGGTTGCTAAACACTTCATAGCGTAACCATTACGCATAACGATTTCTAATGTATCACCACCAGTCCATGCAGGGTCTACGCCAATAATCGTTGGTAGGTTATCAAACTGTCCTACTTTGTATACTCGTTTCTGTGCTTCATCTACAATTGAGGCTGATATGAATTGAGTATCAGATGCACTAGGGAATATCCCCCTTACACGCACCTTTACAAAGTCGCTATCCTCACCATGTATATCTACCCATTCTTGCAACTTGGCTTTGTTTGAAATCTTAACTGTACGACTATCTATTTGATATGTAGTCCAATAGTTACGATGTTTTCTAAAACATTCTCTAAACCTACCGCTATTACGTGTAGGGTTTCCAAACACGCACCATATAATCTCTGTTTCCTTATCTGTTAATGCACCCTCTGTTACTTCCCATATCTTGTCAGATATTGCGGATGCTTCATCGAATATGATTAGTATTCTATTCCCTTGATTGTGCAAGCCTGCAAATGCTTCTGGGTTGCTATCACTCCATGGAATAGCATCTATCCGCCATGTTTTCTCGTACTGTTTGTCAGCACTAAACAATGCGGTAGCCGTATAGGTGAATAATTCTTTGCCTATAAACAAGTTGTACCATTTATTAAGTTCCGCCCAAGTCTTAGACCTTAACTGTGTATCAGTATTAGCAGTAACTACCCCTCTTGTATTCTCATGTGTAGCAATAGCGAATAATATCAACAATGAGGAAAAAGCGGACTTGCCAATACCATGTCCAGATGCAACTGCAATTTGTATTGCCTTAGCTAATGACTTTCCCTTGCGTAATTCCTTACCTATTTTCTTGAAAGTCTTTACTTGCCATTCGTCAGGACCCTCAAAGTTTTCAAGCGGTGTTCCTTTTTCTCCCCACGGAAAAGCAAAATAAACAAAGCCTAATGGATCATGCGTGAACGAACCCAATGCATCAATCAGTTGTGCCTTGTTGTACTTCATCAGATTTCACCCTTGCTTGTTTCATGCGGTCAGATATATCAATCTCTATTTCCGCATCTAGTTTTACCTTTTCAGTAAACAGCATGTGCCGTTTCCCCAACAACTCAGCTGCTTTCGTTCTGTCCGCAATTGATGTATCCAATCCGAACGCATCTTTTTCTTCGCCATTCATAACCTTAGTCAGGTACTCCAATACTTCATCAGCAGTTGCGATTGTAGATTTGTTCTTCTTTTCCATGTGAGATTGTATATATTGGCTCACGTTAGCATTTGACAACAATCTACTTCCCTGTTGCCTTGCACTATTCTCTGAATATCCAGCCTTTAATGCAGCATGTGTAGCATTAGCGGTCTTGATGTATTCAGTAGCAAATAGTAATTGTTTGTCAGTTAATTTTGTGTCATTCATACATCAATCACCACCTTTATACGCTCTAACTAAAAATAGCAGTACTTCATGTTGCTTAGTACTGCTATACTCACTTTCTTTCTTATAGAGTTGTCCTTGCTTGAACGTTTTTCCTTTCTTGTACTTATGAGGAAATGTCAGTATGTATTCTTCCTCTGTGTACATTCGATTGACGATATATACCTTACAAGGCCTATCATATTTCCTCCATGATTGCCGTACATCGACTACATATCGCCTGCCATTCATTTGTAATGCTTTGAGTAGTTTCTTTATCGTTGGTTGATAATTCACATTAAGCACCACACAATACCGACTACAATCAATACACCGCACACAATAGCTAGACAATCAATAAGACTAAACAAGTTATCTTCACGATGCTCAAACGCATATTTTGCTTTTGCTTGTAGGTCTTTGTTATCTAGGTCTTGTGCTGCACGTTTAAATAATGCTCTATCCTTAATGAATTGTTTAATTGCTTTAATCATTTCAGTACTTCACCACCTTTCCGCTTTAGCTTTCCATTAGATCGTACACACAAACCGCACGCACTTTTGCTTGCGTTCCCCTGTGTGATATATGTTTGGCATAATCCGTCATACTCAATGACATTAGCCGTACATCTTCCTTTCTTGTTGTTTAAGCATTTACGCTTACAACACATAATATCAGTCATCATTTCTCCCTTTTTGATAACTTTATGCAAAAAATGAGATATATCGCCGTGGATATACCTCATTATGTGATAGTTTTATTCATTTGTATTGTAACAATTATTCAAAACTGAATATCGTACAGTCAACGCTTACACACGTTCTAACATGTAGCCAGAACATGTGCATATGTTCCAGTACGTAACCAAAACAAAATACGATATTCACTTTTCAGCAATTATTGCATACTCAAAACCAAAGTTATATAGTTAGCTATTCGCTAACACGAGCATATGAATTGTAATCATGGTTAGCTAGCTCTGTCTAACTCTCGCACAATACTCGGTTCTTAATGGAACATATATAACTTTAGTTTTCAGTATGCAATTGCACTCTCTAAACTAATACCGCCAGTTGTTTGTAGTATGTAACATTTTTTTCGCTTAAGGTTTTATCTCATGAAACGTATAGTTGGTTGTTATTGCATAATTGGACAGGATTATATGTGCGGTATTAGTTTACAAAATGCAATATAAGAGGTGCGGTGCGATTAGAAAATAATATAGATTGTAATGACTTAGAAACAATACTCGTTGATTTTCAAATACAAAATATAAAACCGCACCTCAATTGCTATTTAGTTTTCAGAATTGCTCATTGGCAACTCTTACACCTTATATTCTACTATGTATTGACATGGACTTATACGGACATTTGCGGACATTTACGGACATTTGCGGACAACTTTTCGCCACATTCAATCAATGCTCGTTGCTTATATCGTTTCGCCTGTTTAGTCGAGTAATTCCCAATCATTTTATACGCATCTTCCGTTGTGGTATTCAATATGTACTCATATCTTAGAATGACCGCACCTAGTTTTTCATCAAGGCTATCAATCAATGTGATCGCATCGCATTTCAATTCCGCTAACCGTTCAATTTCCTTGTTCCGCTTTTCTGTAGTATCCATAAATTTAGCTATACTGCCTTCTAATCCTTGCGGAGTGCCACCGCCTGTTATTCTATCTTTGGAGTAATCAATAGCACCTATAGAAGTTATATTGCCTCTTAACTGCTCTATTTCTTCCTTGATAGATGCTATTTGTACATCTACCAACTTTACAGGTTGAAGGTGTTCAATAGCTAGGTTAATTAATTCCTGTTCACTCAAATATTACTCACCCTCTCTATGTCTTTCACAATACATCTCATAATTAGCTTGTGCCATTCCTTTTAATTGCTTTACATGGCTATCGGTTAATTTATCTCCCATCAGTATGTAATATCTAAACCACCAATTATCTTTTCTGTATAAAACGATATACCTAATAAATTCATCATATACTTTTGGCCTGCACACGCTATCTCCACATTTAATCGTTAAACGTTTTTCTATTTCTGTAAGTCTTGATAAACAAAATGGTAAAATCATTTATACCTCTGCTAGTTTTGCACGATCCCATATAAACGTATCATCTTTATTTCTTGCTGAAAACGAGGTTCTTCCATTATTCCATGCATATATCATTTCATCTTCATACTTTGCAAAATATGCTTTTTCCCATTTGTCATCATAATCATCTTTAACCAATATAGGTGTATCAACCTTTACTTTGCTCCAGTCAATAATACCTAGATATTCAGCAACGTCAATAAACTGGTTTTTTTCCTCAAAACATGTACTAGCCACCTTCACACGTGGCAAGAAATAGTTTAAAATCTCCCTTTCACTGTTAAAAAAGAACAATACATCATTTTCAATTTCTGCTTTTCGATACCCTAGATCATACATGCGTTTAAATAACTCATCTGTAAATTGTTTATCATCCATAATTCTTATACCTCATTATGCTTTTTATCACCGCAATTTATACCATTCTTTTCGTAATATTGGTATAACTCAGGAAATTCTAATACTATTTCATCATCTCTTTTAACAGCCACACCGACTACAAATTGGCTTTCACCGCTTTCATAAGCTAATTGTTTTAGAAATTCCATAGCACTTTCTTTTGTTTCGTGTACATCTATAAAATAATCAAAATGTACAACGTATCCGCTATAACCTAACATGTGTATACCTCATCGATAAGTTATTATATATTTGATGTTTTGCGTTCAATCTTACTTTTTCTGTAAAGAAATCTAATCTCATACAATGTTCAATTTCAAAAATACTTGATAGTTCTGTAACAGTAGTATCTGAAATTTTATACATAATCTTTACACCGCCAATATCAACTTCAATTTCAGGTATGATTATCTCATCAGCTATTACTATTGTTAATGCACTAGCTAGCAATTTCAAATCAATCATATTACACCTACCATTGTTGTAACGAGCATAAAAAACAAAAATAATATTGTTAAACCTAATATAATTAACGTTACATCTCCATCATCACAAATTAAACTAACCATCGCAATTTGTAATACCGCAATCATTGCTATTAAAAAGTTTTGATAGCCTGTCATATCATCCTCTTATGATAAGGCGGATATTTCACCGCCTATACCTATCCAATCAATACTTTAATTAAAATCACAAATCCAAATATCAAAGCTACTAGCGATACACCCATGATCGCATTAAAGAATAGTTCTTGTGCAAATTTAGTTGCTTTTTTATTCCGTTTAACTTTCATGTTAGCCATTGATTTTAGATCATTTGTTTTCGTTTGTAGATTTTCTACATCACCTGTATACATTCTCATTGGTGTACACATATTATTCACCCAACAACAACTTCATTGTTATACAAATCAATAACACGAACGCCCATATCAATGCACCTGTTGATAAAAGCGCAAACAAATTTTCATTTCTACACTTTCGTTCTGCATCAAGCATTGCTAAATGTCTTGCCATTGCAAGTCTTGATATTCTACGCTCATCTTCTATTTTTTTGATTTCACGTTCAATCTTTATTCTTTCTATATCTCGTTCAATCTCATTCATTATTTATTCGCTTTCAATGTTTCTACTTCTGCCACTAATTGAGTAACCAAAGTTTCAAGTTCTTTGATTTTGCCTTTATGGTTTAACTCATATTCAGAACCTTTACCAAGTCTAAAAGATACACCTGCATTAATCATCTTGTTGGCTAAGGTAGCACCTAAACTAAACATTACGTGTTCAGTAGGTGCATAAAATGCACCAAGTGCTACATCATTTGCATTTTTATAATGGCCGTAACCAACAGCAAATGTTAATTTGTCATCAGAATTGTAGCCTAAATAGTGCAATGCACTTAATGCTGCATTAGATGCACCAGCTTTTGCCACTTCATGCATCACATTTGAGATTTGACCTACTGTATTACGTTCTAAATCCGTAATACGTGTTTCATGGTTATTAATTCTATCCGTATTGTTCAAAATGGCTTGGCTATTTTGCCCAACACGCTCGTTTGTAGCATTTAGAGTGTTATTAATCGTTGTAAATCCATTATCCACCTTAGAGGTCAAATTAGAGATATTCGTAGTATTTCGTGTAACTCGTTTGTCTAAACAGTTCACATCTTTTTGAAGTTTGGCAATGTGTGTGCCGTTTGTTTCAATTTCGTCATATGCAGCAAATAGCTGGCTGCCATTTACAGCATCTAAACTGCTAGGGTCTACACGGCCAGCACTTACATTATGTAATTGTCTGTTGTAGTTACTAATTCCGCTATATGTATCACTATTCTTACTGCCAAAGGATACTACGCTATTAGGATTTTCACCTGCGAACACGTGAGTTACCCCATTTAATACAACTTGTCGAACACCTACAGGGTTATCCGTTTGGCTGTTTGTGCCAATCGCAACGCTATTTTGAATAGGTGCTGATGCATTATTACCAATGACTACCGCATCAATACCACGCACTACGCTATGTGTACCTACTACGATTGCACCTTGGTTATCCACTGTATTATTAGCACCCAATACAGTTTGTTCTTTATTGTTTCCTACGTAATTGTTGTACCCAATTACGCTTGCTTGATCAGCTTCGATTGTTCCATTGCCACCACCGATTACAACACTATCATTTCCTGTTGCTTTATTATCACGGCCAACTGCAATTGTGTTTGTACCTGTAACTACTGTATTTGCCCCTACGGCTACTGAATTATAACCGCTTACTACTGGTGCTTGTGTGTTAGGCTCTACAGGCCCTGTTACAACACCACTTGCTAATACATTACCGCCAATTGTACCCATAATCATTGTTGCTAATACTAATTTATTCATGTTTGTTTTCTCCTTTTACTGTCTACTTCCCTGTACTACCGAACCCATTACTGCCTCTTTCCGTTTCATATAATCGGTCTGTTTCTTCTACCTCAGGCAATAATATTGGAACAATTAACAACTGTGCTATACGTTCGCCACGCTTAATTGTGTAATTCTTGCATGATACATTGTCATATACTGCACATATTTCTCCTGTATAATCGCTATCAATTACTCCCATGCTATTTGCCATTCGTAGTGGTGTCTTATGCATGCTACTACGAGGAACCAATAAACCAACATGAAAGTCAGGTATTTGTACTGCTATCCCTAGTGGTATTTTTCTCTGTGCATCTGCTGGTACTGTAATATCGAACGGACAATATAGATCTAAACCAGCACTCCATTTACTGCCTCGTGTAGGCAACTCAACATATTCATTCAATCTCTTTACTAACATTAATCCAATCACCCCATATTTTCGCTCTTGTTACTTGATTGCTTGTTAAATCTAATGCAGTCATTATCTGCCTATTTGTCATACCTTGCTTGCATAGTTCGATAACATCATCAATCAATTTGAATTCATCTTGTATGGTTCTTTTCTTAGGTAATCCGCTACCTTTTCCACCGATAACCTTAATTGCCTCATTTGTATCAAGGTTTCCCCATACTACTGATGCTAATGCTAACCAGTTTTTGCAGTTGTGTGGGATTCCATATGTTGATGTATTAACTGCCATTACTCAATCCGCTTTCTTTATACATTTCAAACCAATCATCCGCCCTCATGGTGATTAACCATTTAGCATTATTTTTTCGATGTGCCACGATTGGCATCACATTATTATGTTCGCTATCATGAATTGCTTGTGCCATTGCTTTATCGATATTTAATGCTTGCACACGCTTTACTTCAATGTGAATATTAGGTAGTCCAACACAATCGCTGGCATCACCTGTATTTCCACAATACTGTTGCGTTCTACGAACATCAAATCCATGTTCCTTGCATAGATTGGCAAATTCACGTTCACCTCTTGCTCCTTTTTGTTTACTGTTTATTGGCATTATCTATTCACCCACTTCATACACCCAATTCGCATATAATATTCTTTTTCTTGTTCATTTAACTTAACAGAACCCTTTATTCGTTTAGCCTTTTTTACAAAGCCACCAAACTCATAAATATTGCCTCTAAAATCA
>ERZ791821.1383-NODE-1383-length-13062-cov-4.957946_pt1 | contig 13062 bp, 12 predicted proteins | sample MGYA00510300_ERZ791821 | MGnify/ENA primary metagenome ERZ791821 (study PRJEB30046, sample SAMN00792034) | human gut metagenome | study: EMG produced TPA metagenomics assembly of the A metagenome-wide association study of gut microbiota in type 2...
AAACTTGGTGCATACGATACTCTCTACGATTGCGTCCAGTTTTGTTACACCGTATACCGACAAAAGACATTCATAGCAAGAATACAGCGATAATTAGTGCTTGACGAAAATCCAGTCATGGATTTCCTCTATACATACAAAAAAGCGCCGAGGACATCTTCCCAAAATGGGAAGAGTCCTCGGCGGTATTCGTTTATCAGGTGTGTTGCGGTCTGAGAACGTCCTTCTGTACAGCTTTCTATCCGCATCAACGATATTTTCGGAGGGGCGGTACAAAAACATTCAGATTGATCAGCTTTGCGATAAAGGGATGCTATTTTGCAACAGCCCCAAAATCAGCTTTTTCTTAATTACAGCTGGCCCATAGCATGCTTTGCAGCCAGCATACCAAAGGTGTAGCAACGACCCAGGGACAGGCCGGTCTGGTGGAACGGATAGTCTGCACCGCCGTAGAACACACCGCCTACGTTGCCGACGCAGTACAGGCCCTCGATGACGTTGCCGTCAGCGTCCAGAGCCTGACCGTTGGCGTTGGTGTTCACGCCGCTGTCGATGGAGGACACGCGGATGTGCTTGCGGATGCCCCAGAAGGGAGCGGTGACGATTTTGTGCATGTAAGCGCTCTTCTTACCGAAGTCCACGTCAGTGCCCTTATCGCACAGCTCGTTGTAGCGGTCGATGGTCTTCTGCAGCTCGTCTGCAGGCACGCCCAGCAGACCGGCCAGCTCTTCGATGGTGTCGGCTTTGTAGGTATCGATGAGGTTGGTGAACACGCCCTGCGGGTTCTCCACGGCACCGGGGATGTACTTGGTCATCACCTGCTCGGGGATGGGGCCGTTGGCGTAGCTCATGTAGTCGTTATCGTAGATCTGGCAGTACCAGCCCAGAGAGCCGTCCGGATGGTTTGCATCCACGTTGTTGCCGTTGAACTTGGGCACATACTTGGTGATGTTGCCCATGTAGACAAAGCCGGTGTCCTCGTTGCAGAAGCGCTTGCCCTCCATGTTGACGTACAGGAACGGTTCCTCGTACATCAGGCCGGAGTCGAAGTCGTGCATCATCTTGGTGTGGCCCAGATTTTCCATCTTTGCACCTGCATCGATGGCCATGATGTGGCCGTCGCCGGTCTTCTGGTACTGCTTCTTGTCGAAGCCGTCCACATCGGGGCACCAGCGCTTGACCATGGCCTCGTTGTTCATATAGTCGCCGGTGGCCAGAATGACGCCCTTGGAAGCGTTGAACTGGATGTACTTGCCGTTTTCGTCCTTTGCGATGACGCCGGTCACCTTGCCGTTCTCATGCACCAGCTTGACGGCAGGGGTGTTGAAGAAGGTCTCCAGATTGGAGTTCTTGGCCTGCACGTTCTCCAGCACAGTGGCCAGCACGTCGCCCACGTTCTTGGGCTTGGGGCCGATCCACGGAGCAAAGAAGTAGCAGTGCTCATCGCCGAAGTCGTAGGTGTCCATGCGGTCCTTCCACACACCGGTCAGATCCTGGCTGGTGCACATGTAGGCGAAGATCTCCTTCTCGTCGTTGTGCAGCAGGTCGGAGGGGTTCTTGTTGCTGTCCACGAGGCTGCCGTTGCCGTACTCGGTCTGGTCGGTCAGGCCTGCGCGGTTCAGGTACCACATCAGGGCCTCTTCGGAGTTCTCGACGTAGGCGTTCAGCAGGCTGGTATCAGCGCGCCAGTCGCACAGGCCGTTGGTCATGTGCACCCACATCTTCTTGCCCGCGTCGGTGGACTTGGACTTGATGATGGCAGAGCCGCAGTTGCCCTGGCTGACCACGATGCTCTGCTTCTGCAGCAGAGCCACATGGCCGCCCAGCTCGGCAGCCCAGCCTGCGGCGGGCACACCGGCAGCACCGGCACCCACGACGACCACGTCAAAGTCCTTGGTCTCGTCGGGGGTGATGTCGCCCAGCTCGCACACAGAGGACTCCACTTCCTCCACGCTCAGGCCGTCGGGGACAACGGTCTCGGCCTTGTTGGCCTCGGTGGGGGCAACGGCCACGCCCTTGGCCTGATTGATGCAGCTCTCGGCAGCCTTCCGGATGGCGTCGGAGGTGATGGTTGCACCGGAGTGGCCGTCCACCTCGCTGGACTGTGCGTCCAGGATCTTCTTGACCATCTCATCGGCGATGTCGGCACCGTAGCCCTTGGTCTCGTTTGCCACGTCGATCTGCACGTCGGTGATGGCATCGGCGCTGAAGGTCATGGTCACGGTGACCGGGGTGGTGGTGTTGATGCCGGTGGCGGTAGCGCTGTAGGTACCGGCGGTGTAGGTACCGGCAGCAGCGGCTACGCTGCCGGAAGCAGCCTTGTCGCCGCAGGCGGTCAGCAGACCGGCAGCAGCAGCGCCCAGGGTGCCCAGACCTGCAGTGTGCAGGAAGTTGCGGCGGGAAATCTTTTCGCTCATAATAGCTCTCCTTGCCTTTTCTTTTTTCTTCGTGTGATCCGTGTTTGGCAGCAAAGTCCGCAGACTTTGTTACCGGATAAACAAAGCTTACACGTTAGAGCAGCGCGAAGGTCAAGGGCTATTTTGACAAAAATATCACAAAAATTTGTCTGATATAACAAATTCTCGTGATATTGCAATTTTATGTATATATTTTTGTCCGCGTCAGATGGTAATTCACGATGCTCCCATCGGGCTGTTCCCGGCTAGCAGTAATGCTGCTGAAGGTCTCGCCCACCGCACGGAAACCGCGCTGCACGATCTCCGCATGCAGGTCGTCCAGCGAGTCCCACCCAAAGGACCCGCGATAATCCTTTTTCCAAATGGTCGTCAGATAGTCTCCGCCACACACCACCTCCACATGCTTTGTGCGCTTCAGCCCCAGCCTGCGGGCGGCATCGGCCTCAATCATAAGGCCGTAGTCGTACTCGTTGCGTCCCACCCGAAACTGCTCCATCACCCGCCGGGGCAGGCGGCTCACCCAGCGGGTCGCAGGCATACATTCCAGCCATTCAGCCTTTTCCTGCTGCAATTCTTTATCCCGGTCTGCTGCTTCTTCCTGTGAGAAGGTCAGTCGCCACATTTCCGGGAAATTCTGCACCCAGATGCGCCCGGCATTCTGTTCCAGTGTACGGTACTGCTCCCGCGTGTGTTCCAAAAAACGGATGGCCAGTTCGTCCAGCACCTGCCTGCGCCGCAGCTGGGCGATCTGATGGTTGAACATGGCGTCGCTCTGCTCCACCGTGGGTGCGCCGATCAGCTCCCGGCATTCTTCCAGCGAGAGCTCTGCCGCCCGCAGCTCCCGGCACAGGTTGAACCGCCGGGTGTCGGTGACCGTATAATAGCGGTAGCCGGTCTCCTCGTTAACCTCGGGGTGGATCAGGCCCATTTTTTCATAGTAGCGCAAAGTATGGGTTGTGACACCAAGCAGAGATGCCATCTCACTGATGGTATAGCGCATAACAGTAAGCTCCTTTCCGGGCAGCAGAACCTTAGAGCTGCTCGAATGTTATTTTTCTATCCATCCTTATTATATCGTATCCGCGCACCGTTTCAAGTAAAAAACTTTGCTGTTCTCCGCCGGAAAATACCGGGCAGCAAAAACAGGGCGTTGACTTGGATGCCGTGACCGGCAGAGAGTAGGACTGCGTTTTAACAGAATAAATCCAACATCTTAAACCTGCTGCATAAACAAAAATCCGCCGAGGACACCTCCCCAATGGGAAGAGTCCTCGACGGTATTCGTTTATCGGGTATGCTGCGGTCGGAGATTGCTCTTGTCCTCCGCAAAAAACAACTCCACTTTTTTCTGTGCTTTCATCAATTGTTGCATCTCATTCCGTACTTTGCGGTAGGCATCATATGGATGCCGTTTGATTCTTACGCCTGTTCGTATAAAAATAGGAGCTGTCACATTGCAACAGCTCCTTCTTTGTTTAAACTCAGTGGGTGGTGCCCATGTTCACAGCGATGTCGCTGTCACTTTCCACAATGGCTTCCACAGCCTTTTCCAGACCGCGTGCGATCTGGTGCAGATCCATGCTGGGGGTGCCCAGCGGCTTATTCACGACCTGCTCCATGGCGTAAGGCACATGGATGAAGCCGCCGCGCACGCCGGGGAACTTCTTGTCGATGAGGTACAGCAGGGTGTACATCAGGTAGTTGCACACATAGGAGCCTGCAGTGTAGGACAGGGCAGCCGGAATGCCGGCATCCTTCATCTTCTGCACCATGGCCTTCACAGGCAAGGAAGTGAAGTATGCGGTCTCGCCGTCCTCGCGGATGGTCACATCCACGGGCTGGTAACCGGTGTTATCCGGGATGCGGCCATCCATGATATTGATGCCCACCTTCTCCGGGGTGATGGCGGAACGGCCACCTGCCTGACCGATGCAGATGACCACATCGGGCTTCGAGGCGTTCATGGCAGCTTCCAGCACTTCACCGGCGCGGCCAAACTCGGTAGGAACTTCCTGCTTGATGATCTGGGCACCGGCAATGGTGTCGGGCAGCAGCTTCACAGCTTCAAAAGCAGGGTTGACGGACTCGCCGCCAAAGGGATCAAAACCAGTAATCAGGATTTTCATAATGAATTACCTTCTTTCTCAGATATAAATGGATGGCTCCAGAACGGTCAGTTGTCCGTGATCCATGATCATGCGGTTGTCCACATAGATGTTGGGGTCATGGGTGACCAGATCGAAGTGTCCGGTAGCATCCTGCACACCGCCAAGGGCGATGTTGCGTCCAAAACCAATGTGGAAGGTGCCGTAGGTGGATTCGTCCTCAATATAGCAGTTGCCGTCGCAGTGGGAGTGGGTGTTCAGCCCGATGCCGAACTCTGCGGCCACCACCATATCTTCAGGGTCCTTGAAACGTTGCAGAAACTGTTTGAGCCGTCTGCCGCTCTCGTTATCCTCAATGTCCACGATCTTACCGTGCTGCAGCTCCACCCGCACCGGGCTGGATACCACGCCGATGTAGCCCATGGAACCATCCAGGATCAGGGTGCCGCTGGTCTCGGTCTCCACCGGGGCCACATACACCTCCACGCTGGAGGATGCCAGACCGTTGCCGTCGCGGCAGCAGCCGTTGAAGAAACCGGGAGTGCGCCCTTCAATGGTAAAATCCAGATTCGTGCCAAGGTCGGTTGTCACATGGATCTTACTGGCATTCTGGTAGCAGTTCATAATGATGCTGGCCATAATGCGGCTTTTGGGCAGGCTCATGTTCAAAAAGTCGTAACTCAGCAGCGACTGGCCGTTGTTTGTGCTCAGCGGCAGCGAGAGAAACCTGTGCCGCCGCTGCACCACCCGCTTGACCGCCCGCGTAGTGATCAGCGAATATTCCGTTGCACCGATCACGGCATCGTAGGGGTCAAAAGCATCCTCGCGGTCATCAAAGTACTGGCCCACCTGTTCATGCAGGTCGTCCAGCAACAAAACCTCAGCGGTGGCCCCCACCGCTTTGGCAGTTGTCTGCATGGCCTGCACTTCTGCGGCATAATTCAGGCTGGATACGATCAAAAGACGTTCTCTTGTACGGAGCCGGACCCAGTCTTTGACAATAATGTTGGCACCGTGCTGAATTGCTTGTTCCATTCAATCACTCGATCTAATTTTAAAAACTACAGGTTACAGCGGGACAGACGATCACTTCAGCATGATCATCACAACGATCTGGACGACCAGCATGATGATCGCAACAGGCACCTGATTTTTGATAACGCCCATGGGCTTCTTCATGTCCAGCAGAGCGACAGGCACGGTGTTAAAGTTTGCAGCCATCGGGGTGCACAGGGTGCCGCAGAAGCCGCAGGTCAGGGCCAGCATACCAATAACGGTGGGGTTTGCACCGTGTGCCAGAACGAACGGATAGCCAATGCCCACGGTCATAACAGTGATGGCAGCGTAGGCGTTGCCCATGATCATGGTGAACAGCATCATGCCAACGGCGTACACCACAATACCGGCGTTCACATTGCCCTCCGGGACGATGTGGCTGACGATGTCAGAAATCACGTCGCCGACACCAGCCTTGGTGAAGATGGTGCCCAGACACGCCAGCAGCATGGGCAACATGGACAAGGGACCGACGGTGGACAGCATACGTTCGGAATCGTTCAGGAAGGTGGAGGGCTTGTTCTCCTTGTTCATGATCATCAGCAGGATGATGGATACCAGCACGCCGATGGCAACGCCGTTCAGAGCAGACAGGCCGATGCCCAGACCGGTGATGGCGCAGACAACAGCCATCACGCCGATGCTCAGGGTAGGAGCAAAGATCTTCATGCCGATCTTCTCATAGGCAGCCTCGGTCTCAGCCTTGGTAGCAGCAGAAACGGCCCCCTTCTTCACCTTCTTGAAGATGGCGGGCAGGCACATGACAACGACCAGAATACCGCTTACCAGAGCGGGCAGCCAGCGGCCCAGTGCGATCACAACGCCCAGAGCAGCCCAGAAAATAAAGGTGCCCACAGGCTCGGAGTTCTCTTTGTCCTTCAGGTTCTTCACGCCACAGTTGATGCACAGCAGGCCGATAATGATGTAGATGACTTCCATCACCTTATTGGCGAGGGTGACATCAGCACTTGTAAAAAAGCTCATTCTTCTGTCCTCCCTTATTTATAGTACTTCTGAACCATCTTGCGGTCCTTGATGATGTAGAACACGATCGCAACGGTGGTAGCAATGATGCACACCGGCACTTCAATGGCAGCCAGCGGGGCCAGCTCCACTTCAATGCCCAAGCCGGCCAGGGTGCTCTGCACCAGCAGTGCGCCGGAGCCGCCCACAAACAGTACCTGACCAAAGAACCAGGTCACGTTCTCCATGCCGGAAGCCATGCCCTTCAGCTCCTCAACATGATCCTCGTTCGGTTCATAGCCCCGCGCCACAATGGCACCTTCCGCCATAGGCATGATCACCGGGCGGACAAAGCCGGCCACGCCGCCAAAACCCACATTGAAGGCGGCAAAGACCGCACGCATAACACCGTAAATGCCAATGACCAGACCGGAGGTCGCGCCCTTGAACTTGCCGATCAGAGCCGCAGCTGCCTCACGCAGGCCGTTGCGCTCCAGAGTGCCAGTGACCAGCATGATAATAATAAAAATTGCCATGCTGCGGTTGGCCACAAAGGTGCTACCAAGGGTCTCCAGCAGGGTGACAGGACCCAGACCGCCCACGATCGCAGTCACAACGGCTGCAGCCAGAATGACGAGAATGGAGTCCAGCTTCAGCGCAAAGCCGACGATGACGATGACAATGCCAAGTAATTTGAGTAGTTCCATAATTTCCTTCCTTTGCAGAATATATTTTCCCGGCGAAGAACGCCGAAAATACATAGATATGTCTGATTTATGCGTTGACGAATGCCGCCAGCAGCACCGAGAAGCCCAGCGCCGTGAGCCACAGCGGCACAAGACGGCGGCGCAGATGGGCGGAAATATCGCATTTTTCCAGCACGCCGGAAGCCTTCATGGGCACTACGGTAGTGGTTTCAGGTACAGCGGCCTCGCTGCCGTAGGGGTTCGTAGAGGTGAATTCACCCTTGCCAGTTTCGCCCGGACAAGTATACACGCCAAAATAGGAGGTAAGGATGCCGCCCTTTCCGGCTGCTGCCTTGCTCACGCGCATGCGCTCCACGGTGAATGCTTCCGCTTTGCGTTCTTCCACCAGCAGGTTCACCCGCATCATGTTCACAAGGTTCAGCACCGACGAAACGGCAATGAGCACATCAAAAATTAAAACTAGAATGAGCAGTGGATGCATAAGCGCTGCCTCCAAATCAGAACGAATGCAGCGCCACTCCACTTCGGATACAACTCTGCATCTTTATAGATTGTATTATTATATCATAACCGTGATGGAAAAGTAAATAAAAATGCTTATATTGTGGGGAAGTTGTATACAGATTGAACAGGGGCTGTTGCACAAGCTACAACAAAAAGACCCGAGTTATTTGGCCAAAAGGTAACAGTCTTCTCGACGCTATTCGTTTATCGGGTCTGCGTTTTCTCGGTGGTGTCCTTTTCCTCCGCAAAAAATCGCTCCACATTTTTCTGTGCCCGGACCAGTTCCTGCATCTCGTCCCGTGCTTTGCGGTAGTCCGGGTAGGCTGCTTTCTTCTTGGTCAGCAGCTCTGCGAACTCCGCATCCAGCGCCTTGACCTTCGGCAGCTTTTGCAGCCCTGCTTCGTCAAAGGCCGCTTTCGCTGCCTTGTGCAGAGTAATTTCCTCCCTGTGAGTTTCCAGAAAGACTTTGCTGTACCCGGCTTTCCGATAGGCGGCGTACACCCCACGGGTTTTGGCATAGTTGATGATGTGGGTTTTCAGAACAGCAATTTGTGTTAACCTCGCTTCTGCCGCCTTGATGGAATCCCCCATAGCATGATAGCGCTCGGTTGCCGCTGCTGCACGCTCTCGTAGTTCCTCTGCGCTACCGATTTTCTGCTCCTGCAAGAACAGCAGCGTCTTGGACATCTCCTTCAGGTTGAACTTGGTTGCCCACTTTTTGTAGCCAACGCTTTTACCCCCTGCTATTTTCCCCTGAATGTCCACCAGCAACTGGAAGGGCTGCTCTTTGGCCTGCTTTTTCTGGTACGGTTGGTGCTTCGCCTTTCCCTCCAGCACCGCCTTGATTTCATCCTCACTGTACCCGGTGCCCAGCGTTCGAACCGAATAAAGCGTTTCTGCCCTTTGCCTTTTACCGCCGTGTGCTTGCCACGCTTCACCTCATAGCCCTGCTGCTCCAGCTTTTGCAGAAACATTTCGTAATCCTCCGGCTTCTCCGCAAGGATTGTATCGATGATTTCGCACAGGCGGTCACGGTTGCTTTCTTTGGGTGGGTAGACAATGTGCTTTTGGCGTTCCCGGTATCGGGCACATTCCAACTCGTTGCAGATCTCATCTAAGGAGAGATATTGCTTCCACGCTTCTTTGCTGATAACGCTCTGCAAGGATTCCTCAGCTGCTCTTTTGGCTTTTTTCAGTCGCTGATACTCTTCGTCCTCACCCAGCATCTCGGAAAAAATCGTGTTGTTGTGTTCAAAATAAGGACTACTGGCCCGAACTGCACTAATGACAGCGTTTCTGAAGCGCTGCCCCGGATATTCTCTGTCCACATAAAGTAAGCCGAAGGGGCTGCTGCACAAATACCGTGCGGCAGCCCTTTTTGTGTATCCGACCCGCTTTGCACCCACAAAGCAGCCACAAGAAAAAGCCGCCCCGGGTCAGCTTGCCCGGAGCGGCTTTTTCTTGTGCAGATATAATTAGAAGGTACGATTGCTTATTCAGAAAACGGAAGAGAATCTATCAGATGCCTGCGGCGGCGTTCTGACCGGCAAGGCGGCCAAAGGTGGCACTGCGGCCTGCGGCGGCACCTGCCATCAGGCTGGGATAGCTGCCGGCGAAGTAGTTGCCGCTCATGTCTCCAATGACATACAGACCGGGAATGGCCTTGAAGTCCTGATCGATGGCGTGCATGTTATCGTCGATCTGGATGCCGTCCAGGGTGCAGATCAGATAACCGCCAGCCTGACGCACGCCGTAGAAGGGGGCCTGCTGCAGGGTGGACAGGCGGTAGCTCTCCTTGCCGAAGTCCTCGTCCTCACCCTTGGCAGCCAGCTCATTGTAGCGTTCCACCGTGGCAGTGAAAGCATCCACCGGCAGGCCCAGCTTTTCTGCCAGTTCTTCCATGGTATCTGCCTCCACGATGTAGCCCTGCTTCTGCAGGTCGTCGTTCATTGCCTGCACATAGCCCATGGGGAACACCGGGTCTGCACCGTTGACATGGGGGTACAGACGGCTGCAGCCGTGGGTGGCAAACTTCTCGCAGTCCTCGGCATACTTGCTGTCCCAGATGGTGCAGTAGGTGTGGTGGGGCTGGTTTGCAGCAGCGTGCAGCACCAGATCGTAGGGCATATACTCGTTCATGAAACGCTCACCGTTCAGGTTCACCTTCAGGAACGGCTGGCTGCCCATCCAGAACAGCATACCATCGCTGGCCTTGCCGTACTCGCCCACCTGATCGGGTTTGATGGCACCACGGTCAAAGATCATGGATGCATGGGTGGCGTCCATGATGGCACCTGCCCACAGGCAGGCCTTGATGCCGTCACCCTTAGCGCCGGGTTTGGAGTAGTTGACGCAGGTCTGCTCCACGCTCTGGGGCTGCAGAGCCTTCATCATGGTCTCGTTGCCGCTGTAACCGCCGCAGGCAATGATCACGCCCTTGGATGCGTTGTAGCGCACATACTCACCGCTGGCGTTCTTGGCGATGAGACCGGTGACACGGTCGCCGTCCTTTTCCAGCTTGACCATGGTGATCTCGTACTGCACTTCCAGACCGTCGGCCTCGGCGTGCTTCAACACGGCATCCATGGTCAGCTGTTCGCTGTATGTTTCGCTGTACTGGGTGCTGTGGCCCACGTCCAGCGTCTCGTAGTTGTCCTCGCTATGCTTTTCGTCGATCTCATGCAGAAAGCCGATGTTGCTCTCTGCCAGAACATCCGTAAACCAGTCCATGGTCTCGCCGCTGCGGTCTGCCCACACCTTTGCCAGACTGTGACGGGTGTAGCCCTGGCTCCAGTTGCACAGGTAGCGTACAGCGTCCTTTTTGCTCACATCATCGCCGTCTGCCTGCTGCTGCTTGGAGCCGCAGGCTGCCAGCGTATCCCGGATACCGCTGGCCATATCGTGACCAAACTTCTCGATGAGGATGGTCTTGGCACCTGCCTCGGCGGCAGCCGCAGCCGCAAAGGTACCAGAAGAACCGGCACCCACCACCAGGACCTCGCAGTCCACGGTCTGCTTGATATCGCTCTCGGCGATCTCCGGCTCCTCGCCCAGCCAGTCGGCGGTGGAGGAAGCCTCCTCGGTGGGCTGCTGTGCAGGGTTGATGGCACCGCCGCTGGCCTGCTGGATGCAGTCTGCCACAGCGTTCTGCACGGCCTTGCTGGTGATGGTAGCACCGGTAACGCCGTCGATCTGGCTGGTCTGGGCGTTCATGATCTGCTCAATGAGCTTGTCCTTGGCAGCAACTCCGATGCTCTCGGTCTCGCCGGACAGGTCCAGCTCTACCTTGGTGATGGTGTTGGCATCAAAGGTAACGGTAGCGGTGATCTGGCTCATACCCTTGGCAGTAGCGGTGTAGGTGCCGGGGGTGTAGATGCCGGCTGCGCTGGAGGAGACGTTGGCTGCATTGCAGGCAGCCAGACCGGCAGCGGTAACGCTGCTCATGGCGGCGGCTGCTGCGATCTTCAGAAATCCTTTACGAGAGATCTTTTCCATCTTAATTCCTTCCTTTTCTTGCTCGTATCTTCGTATCGACAAAATCTTATTGTCGTTCTTGTTAAAAGTATCACATTTACAAGCAAAGAAAAAGAAGATATAATATCCCTATAAACATCAAGTAAAACTTGCGTTTTGTAAAAAGGAGCACACCATGACCATCCAGCATCTGCGCTATTTTCTGGCGTTGTGCGAAGATTTGAATTACACCCACACCGCCGGGCGGATGTATCTGTCCCGGCAGGCTCTGCGGCTGAGCATTGCCGTACTGGAAGAAGAACTTTGCGGCAAACTGTTCGTCAACAACCGCAATCATCTGGCCCTGACTGAAAAGGGGGAACGGTTCCGGGCACAGGCTGCACCGGTGGTGCAGCAGTTCGATGCCCTGTGCCAGCAGGCCTACCAGGAGATCCAGTCTGCACCGCTGCGTTTGGGCATCAGTGTGGCACTGGTGCCGGACTATCTGCCCAACCTGGGGGAAGTGCTGGAGGCGTTCCGGCAGCAGTACCCCGGCATTCCCTTGGAGCATACTCCCTTGTCCAACGATGAAGTCCCGGTGCAGCTGCAAAACGGCACACTGGATGCCGGACTGGTGATGGACCTAGGCGGCTGTGCCACCGGGCTTGCACGCACTGCCCTTTCCCAGCACACCACCGCCGTCATGGTTTCCCGCAGCAGCCCTTTCTGGGAGCGGACCCATATTTCTCCGGCAGAGCTGGACGGGCAGACCCTGTTGGTGCCCGGCTTTGCCCCGGATGCCCTTGGGCCGCTGTGGCAGGCACTGCAGAAAAGCGGCGCACACCCACAGCTGGAGCTGGGCAAGCAATTTTATCAGGTGCTTTACCGCACGCAGGAGCAGAATTGTGTGTCCCTGAACCGTTTTGAGGAAACCCCTCACAGCCAGATGGCCAACGTCCGGGATGTGATATTGGACGGTTTGCCGCCCATTTGTGCCGGTTTCCTCCGCCCCAAAAAACAACACAACGCCTGCGCGGAGCTACTGTGCCGCTTTTTGCAGGAGAGGGTGAAGTTTTAAAAAGGAGTGCCCAGCATTTTAAAAAGCAAAAAGTCCCATAGCCGCACTATCCATAAGGTGCTGGGCATGGGGCTTTTTGTGCCAGGGAAATGCTGTATGAAAAAGAAATAAGAAGATTGCTGAAAAATCACCACGCAAGGCAAAGCCCGTGAGAGTGCGCTGGGTCAAAGAGCAGCAGGCCGTTCAGCTCCTTCAGGAACACCAGCTTGCGCACGGGCAGCAAGCCCTGCTTCAGGTAGCCCAGATGGGCACCGCTGACGTAATCGGCAGAATCGATATTTCTTCTTCGGTCAGAATGCGCTTAGGCACACGCTCAGTGCGTTGCTTTTCTGCGGCAAGCTGCTCGTCGTAGCCCCGCAGCGGGGAGAAGCGCGAGAAGATCTTATGCTGTTTTCAAGATGTAACGGCTATTTCATCTGCGATTCAGACAACAAAAAAATGAGATAGCCCCCCTTTCCGGGAAGTCCATCTCATTTTTCATTGGAGCTATTTGCAACAGCTTCTTTATGCTTATTTCTGATCCTTATCCACCACCTGAATTTTGCCCTTTTCCACAGCACATGGGAGGTCAGGATACCGATGGGCAGCATTACGATGATAAAGATGCCCACAAGCCCGCCCAGCACGGAGAATGCCATTACAAAGTTATTGAGCCATGCAAGACCCGGCGCTTTGCTCACAAGATCCTGCGCAGCTCCTGCACAAGATCGCCGATCACGATGGGTTTGGACAAAAAGCCGTTCATGCCGCTTTCCAGCGCGTTGCGGCGATCCTCGTCG
>ERZ791821.1390-NODE-1390-length-12929-cov-2.425664_pt1 | contig 12929 bp, 11 predicted proteins | sample MGYA00510300_ERZ791821 | MGnify/ENA primary metagenome ERZ791821 (study PRJEB30046, sample SAMN00792034) | human gut metagenome | study: EMG produced TPA metagenomics assembly of the A metagenome-wide association study of gut microbiota in type 2...
CCCAGGGTACTTTAAAAAATAGCAAAGCAAAAGAATTCTCCATGTAAAAAACGCATGATTAAACACTTTGTTTTGCTATTCAATTATAATACAGGCGGCGCTTTTTGTCACGAATCTGCACTGCAACGGTATATTATGTGAAAATAAGTGCAAAGGGCCGGCAGGTCCTTTGCACTTATAAACAGGTCATTCCCTATATGTGATTATACTCAGCCTTTGGCAAAGCCATCAGCAGCTTCTTTAAAGCGTTCGTAGAGCTGGCCAATGTCGGAAGAGAAGGAAACGTACTGAACGCCACGGTTCTTCCATTCTACGGCCGTAGCTACGTCATCGCAGAAGAAGCCAACAGCTACGCCTACTTCTTTGGCCTGACGCATGATTTCTTCCATCTGGGCGATAACCTTTGGATGATTTACCTGGCCCGGAATACCTAAGGAAGCAGAAAGGTCATACGGTCCTACAAAGAGGACATCGAAGCCTTTTACCTGCAGGATATCCGGCAATGCCTGTACGCCATCCTGGCCTTCTACCTGGAGGATTACTGCCGTTTCATCGTTGGCTTTACCGAAGAAATCAGCTTTATCGATAGAGCCATATTTACCGGCACGGACATAGCGGTTACAGCCACGGCTGCCGAAGGGAGCGAATTTTGCTGCGCTGACAGCGATTTCAGCTGCTTCCTTGGAGCCAATGTTAGGAATCTGTACGCCGTCGGCGCCGAGATCCAGTGCTTTGTCGATCAGTTCCGGATTGCCTTCATAGACACGGACGATGGACGGAATGTTAGCCAGTTTGCACGCTCTGATCATGTTCAGCGTACTTTCTACAGGAATTTCGCCATGTTCGTTATCGATGATGCAGAAGTCAAAGCCAGCCATGCCGGCTACTTCAGCAACGGCAGGGTAATTCATGTTGATGAAAGGCCCAAATAACTTTTCACCTTTTTTCAAACGTTCTTTAAAAATGCTCATGTGAAAAAACCTCCCGAAAAAAAGTCACATACCGTCTTTAGCGCTACAACCTATTAGGTGTAATTGCAAACACGGGCAATGGCCATTTCCGTATAGCCCAGGGATTCAGCCTTCGACTGTTTGCCGTTGACAACTTCCATGGTCATAGCCAGGAGTTCGTCGCCCTGTTCGCCCAAGGTCTTCTTGCCGTAAATAACCGGGCTGGCATCGTAGTCGATGTTGTCTTCCATGTTTTTGAAGGTCAGTTTGTTGCCAGTGATCTTAATAACCGGAACGAGCGGATTGCCTGTCGGTGTACCACGGCCTGTGGAGAATACGACTACCTGGCAGCCACCGGCAACCATGCCGGCAACGGAGGACGGGTCGTTCCCCGGGGTATCCATGATAACCAAGCCGGTCGTATCGATCTGTTTGCCATAGTCATAGACGGCTTCGATCGTACGATGGCCGCCCTTATGGATGCAGCCCAAGGATTTTTCTTCCAGTGTCGTCAGACCGCCGGCTTTGTTGCCCGGGCTCGGGTTGCCTTCGCGGACTTCTTCACCAACCAGGCGCAGTGCGTCTTCATAGCGGTGTACGATACCGAGGATCTGCTTTTTGACTTCTTCGTTTTTACCACGGCGGGCCAGAATGTGTTCGGCACCGATGAATTCTGTCGTTTCGCTCAAGATGGACGTAGCGCCCAGGTCTACGAGGCGATCGCTCAGTTCACCAATAGTCGGGTTGGCAGCCAGGCCGGAAGTCGGGTCAGAACCACCGCATTCGGTGCCGACGATCAGTTTGCTCATATCGCATTCTTCACGGCGCATCATGCTGGCTTCCTGTACCATTTCTTTGGCATAACGGACGGCTTTGTCGATGGCTTTCAGCGTGCCGCCTTCTTCCTGGATGATAACCTGTTTCAGCGGTTTGTTTGTCCGTTCCTGAATGGCTTTTACAACCAGGTCCATCTGACAGTTTTCGCAGCCCAGCGATACGACAACCGTGCCGTATACGTTCGGGTTAGCAGCGTAGCCTGCTTCGACGTCCATGGTCAGCTGCTGATCAGGCGGTACCTGGGAGCAGCCGTTCTGGTTATTGAAAGTTACAGCTCCGTTAACCTGCGAGGCAATGATTCTCGTTGTATCGGAAGCGCAAACGCTAGCCGGCAGGATCAAAACGTAATTACGTACACCTACGCGTCCATCCGGACGTTTATATCCCCAAAAGTTCATTGTCAGTTCCTCCTCTTAGCCTAAATTTTCACGTACAGCTTTGACGTTGTGTTCATGTACGTGTTCACCCTGCTTGATTTCACGGGCAGCATGGCCAATGTGTTCGCCATATTTGACAACCGGTTCATCTGCAGGAATATCTTTAATTGCGATCTTGTGGTAAATCTGAACATCTTCAATGGCTGTGAATGTGACTGTCTTCTTGTCCATATCGACGTAAGAAACGGTATCACCTTTCTTTACCGGTTCGATAACAACAGCAACGTTGTCTTTGCCGTCGATGATCATGGCATTAATCATAGCTATGAGACCTCTCTTTCTGTACATTAAGTAATTTTATATAGTGCAATCAGACACAATCTAAGGGAAAATACATATAAAATTACGTTTTTTCCCATATCCGTTTGCATATAAGACCTATTGTGTATATACAACCTTTACTTTTTCATTATAGGATTACCATACTAAAATGTCAAACCCCAATTCTTATCTTTTTCATGAGAAAAAGACATCCTTAGGAGATGCTCATTACGCCCGATAATTCCCATAATAATGGGTTTTATGATACAATACAAGGAAAACAGATACCCCACAAGGAGGCCTATCATGCTCATCAATGTTCCTAAAATTACGCTGCTCCAGACGACGCCTACGCCGTTACAATATTTACCCGGTTTATCACAAACGGTACTACGTGAAATGTATATCAAGCGGGACGATCTGACGCCCCTCGGCGGCGGTGGCAATAAGCTGCGCAAGCTGGAATACCTTATTGGCGAAGCCCAGGTCAGCGAAGCGACGACGATCATTACCGTCGGTGGCGTACAGTCCAACCACGCCCGCCTGACAGCCGCTGCGGCAGCCAAGTTTGGCTTGCACTGCATCATCATCTGCCTCGGTGCCGACCCGGGCGAAGTAAGCGCTAATTTGCTCCTCGACGGCATCTTCGGTGCCCGTGTCATCATCAAACAGGACGATGGCCGGGATGCAGACGTACAACTGGCAGAAGCCGTCGAACAGGTCACGCAGGAAGAAGAAAAGAAAGGGGAAACGGTATATTATATCCCCTTTGGCGGCAGCAACGCCTTAGGCATGCTCGGTTATTTTGACTGTGCTGCCGAACTCGATGCCCAGGCCAAGGCCGCCCATCTGGGCCGGGCTACGGTCTACACGGCCGTTGGCAGCATGGGTACCTTTATGGGCCTCTATTGCGGCTTAAAGGCCATCAAATCGACACTAAAGCTGACGGGCATTGCCGTCCTGCCCTTTGAAAAGAAGGAAAAGGAACGGCTGGCCGCGTATTTCCAGGAAGTAAAGGACCTGTACGGGTTCGATTTTGACGATAGCGACATGCATATCGAAACGGGCTATGTCCGGGCCGGCTACAATGAACCGGATGCCGCCGTGCGCCAGGCGATTTACACCATGGCCCGCCAGGAAGGGCTGCTTCTCGACCCCTGCTATACAGGCAAGATGTTTGCCGCCGTCCTCGACATGATCAAGGAACGGAAAATCAAGATGCTGAACCCGGTTATTCTCCTCCACACAGGCGGTCTGCCCGGCCTCTATACGAAGGAACACCGGGAAGAGCTGGCCAAAGAAGTAGCCAGTCAAATTACGCTCCTTTAATGGTTACCAGGCGGCTACGGTACCATCGGCCCGCGGCTCTGTGGCGCCCATGAGGGTGCCTTCGTCGTTGCGCCAAATGATCTGGCCCCGGCCAAAGGGAATGGGGTCAGGCTGAATGGTCACTTCGTGGCCCCGGGCTTTCAGGCCTTCGACAATGGCAGCGGGCACACCCGGTTCGACTTCAATGCGCCGGCCGCCCAGCCACTGCCAGCGTGGCGCATCCAAGGCAGCCTGGGGATTCAGATGGAAATCTATCGTATTCATGAGTACCTGCAGTTGTCCTTGAGGCTGCATGAACGCACCCATGACGCCAAAGGGGCCAATGGCCTGTCCGTTTTGGGACAAAAAGCCCGGAATGATCGTATGATACGATTTTTTACGCGGTCCGACACAGTTGTCACTGTGCGGATTCAACGTAAAGTTATGGCCCCGGTCGCTCAAGGCAATACCGTAGCCAGGAATGACAATACCGGAGCCAAAGCCCGTGTAGTTGCTCTGTATATACGAAACCATGTTGCCTTCTCCGTCGGCCGTACAAAGATATACCGTACCGCCACAATTTGGGTCGACCGGCTTCGGCCGCAGGGCAGCCTGGCCTATTTCGCTGCGCCGTTTGGCAGCGTACGCTTCAGAGAGCCAGTACTCTACAGAGGTCTGCATAAAGCGCGGGTCGGCAATATATTCCTTACCGTCTACAAAAGCCAGCTTCATGGCTTCGATCTGGCGGTGGAAGGTCTCTACAGAATCACGCTGTGCAAAGTCCAGACCCCGGGCTATATTGAGGGCCATGAGGACGACCAGTCCGTGGCCGTTAGGCGGTATTTCCCAAACATCGTAGCCACGGTAGGACGTATGGATCGGTTCTACCCACTGGGGCTTATATTCCTTTAGGTCAGCCAGGCGCAGATAGCCGCCTGTCTTTTTTGCCCACGCGTCCATAGCCTCAGCCATTTCGCCTTCATAAAAATCACGGCACCGGCTCTGGGCAAGCAAACGCAGGGAACGGGCATGATCCGGCAGCTTCAGGATCTGCCCGGCTTTGAGGGCCTTTCCCTTAGGATAAAAGGTGGAAAAAAGCCCTTGAAACGCTTCTTCTGTGCGATAGGGAGCAAAACTCGTCTCCCCTTCGGCAAACATGCACGCCAGGTTGGGCATGACGGCATAGCCCTCTGCTGCATAGGCAATAGCCGGTTCAAAGAGGTCGGCAAAGGGCAGCCTGCCAAAGCGGCCATGGAGCTCTGCCCAGGCTGCCGGCGCCCCCGGTACCATAACGGGCGTCCAGCCGCGCAAGGGCATTTCCTTCAGGCCCCGGGCCTGTAAGGCTTCCCACGTCAATCTTTCCGGTGACCAGCCGCTGCCGTTCAGGCCGTAGAGCTTGCCGCCCGTCCAGACCAGGGCAAAGGCATCGCTGCCCAAGCCGTTACTCGTTGGTTCTAACACCGTCAGGGCTATGGCTGTCGCCAGGGCGGCATCGATGGCATTGCCACCGCGCTTGAGCATGTCCAGGCCGGCCTGGGCTGCCAGAGTTTGGGACGTACACACCATACCGCGCCGGCTATAGACAACTTCCCGCCGCGACGGATAGGGATACTGCTGTGCATCAAAAGACAAGGTCATAAAAACACATCCTTTCGTCTCTTAGTATAGGTTTATCTTACCACATTCTTTAAGGACGGTCAGCAGGCCTGGCCGGACAACGCAAAAAAAACGCAGGCAGACTCTTCCCTGCTTGCTGCTTTGCGTCTATAATAGTACAGTCTAAGTTTTTAATGCAGATCATGCCTGCAGCAACGTAGTAAAGGGGGAATTTTCATGAGTCGGTGTTTGTTGATTGTTAACCCGACAGCAGGCCGTGAACGCGCCAAATATTATAAACAGCCTTTGAAAGACCAGTTGGATACCATGTACGACGAAGTAGAAATGCGTATTACCAATGGTCCCGGTGATGCCACCGATTGGGCCCGCGAAGCCTCGCTCACAGGCTACGATGCCGTCTTTTGCATGGGCGGTGACGGTACGCTGAACGAGACGGTAAACGGTCTGGCCCAGGCTGGGCGCACGTCCCTCACCTTCGGTTTCGTTCCTTTGGGTACAGTCAATGATTTGGGCCGGGCCCTGCACATGCCCTTGCACCCGGAAGCAGCTATTGCCGGCTTAAAGAAGCCTCATTACCAAAAGGTCGATATTGGCCGCGTCAATGACCATTACTTTGTCAACACCATTGCTGCCGGCTTCATGCCCGAAGCGGTAGGCGCCGTTTCCATCGAGCAGAAAACGCGCCTCGGTCCTCTGGCGTATTTTCTTACTGGCTTAAAAGCCCTGCAAAATCACGAAACGTACCTCTTCAAAATAGAGAGCGATAACGGCGTTTATATTTACCGCTCGCCCTTGATTGTCCTCATGCTGACCGATTCAGTCGGCAGTTTCCGCAATATTGCCCCGGCAGCCCAGGTAGATGACGGCAAGCTTTGGCTCGGCATTTTCAAGGATTTTACCTATCTCGATCTGTTGCGGGCCATACCGGAATTTATGGCCGGAACGCCCCTCAGTTCGGAATACATGAGCCTCACTACGGCGACGCACGTAAATATTACCTTAGTAGAAGGCAGTCTGACAACGAATATGGATGGTGACCAGGGTCCGGATTTTCCTCTCGATATCGAGGTCATTCCGTCCTTTCTCAACGTATGCGTCCCCTCCCAGCCCCACCACGCCATGAACTTCCTTCCCTATGGCAAGCCCCATTTGCCTAGTCCCAAAAAAATCATAAAAAAAATACCGCACGAATAATCGTGCGGTATTTTTATTTGATTAGTCTGCCGTATACGGAAGCAAAGCAATAGCTCTGGCACGTTTGATGGCGATGGTCAGCTTACGCTGATGTTTTGCGCAAACACCGGAAATGCGGCGCGGCAAAATTTTACCACGTTCCGTCGTGAAACGGCGGAGCTTTGCAACGTCTTTGTAATCGATCTGTTCAGCATGATCTACGCAGAAGCTGCATACTTTTCTTCTCGGTTTTCTCGAGCGATCTCTTCTCATTGTATATCCTCCTTATTAAAATGTAATAAGGGATGTGTTTGACTTTAGAACGGGATATCGTCATCGGGAGCGCTGGAGCCCATGCTGTCAAAGCCAGCTCCCGGTGCAGCTGCCTTCGGCTGCTGCGCGCCTGCCTGCGGTGCGCCATACGACGGTGCCGCAGGGCCATTGCCCTGGTGTTCCGAACCCATTGTCTGTGCTACAAAATTGGCTACGACTTCCGTTACGTACCGTTTCTGGCCGTCTGGCGTTTCATACGAACGCGTAGAATAACGGCCTTCTACGAAAACACGGCTGCCTTTGGCCAGGTTATTGCCACAGGTTTCTGCCAAATTTCCCCATGCAACACAAGGAACAAAATCAGTTATTTCCCGCGGTTCCTGAGCACCATACGGAATGTAGGTATTGGTGCACGCTACGGTGAATCTGGCCATAGCACGGCCAGTTTTCGTAAAACGGATTTCAGGATCACGAGCCAAATTACCTAATAATTGTACTGAATTCATACCTCTGCGCCTCCGTATTATTCTTCGATCTTAATAATTAAGTGTTTCAGGATAGGTTCCTGGATCTTCATAACACGGTCGATTTCTTTGATGACATCAGCTTCAGCATCAAAGTTAATCAATACATAGTAGCCGTCGGCCTGTTTCTTTACCGGGTAGGCTAAGTGGCGTTTGCCCCAGCGATCAACCTTTTCAATTTTGCCGCCGTTTTTCGTGATCAGGTTGCTGACAAATTCAGCGATCGGATCTACTTCCGCTTCTTCGAGCGGCTGTGCGATAAACATGACTTCGTACTTATTCACGAAATCACCTCCTCTTCTGGACTATGGCCCTTCTTCTCAAAAGGGCAAGGGTATGCTTAAAAAATCAAGCTCATTAATTATATCACAGCAAGACCTGCCTGGCAAGGGACTTTATGAGGAAATCCCTTGCCGGCACGGTCCCTGAGAGAGTTATTTAAAATAGGCTACGCCGGCAGCAAAGAGGGGCTGTAACTTATTGCCGCTGATATTTTCAAAAATATCGCTATTGCTGAAGCGTTCTGTATGGGCCATCTTGCCGAGAACGCGGCCATCCGGGCTGGTAATACCTTCGACAGCCATGATGGACTGGTTCGGGTTGTATTCGCTGTCGTTCGACGCATTGCCGCTGAGATCGACGTACTGCGTAGCGATCTGGCCTTTGGCAGCCAGCTCGCGGATCTGTTCCGGCGTGGCGACAAAACGGCCTTCGCCGTGGGAAATGGCGATGGTGTGAACGTCGCCGGCTTTCATGTTGCTGAACCACGGGCTCATGACGGAAACGACCTTCGTATTGACCATCCGCGACAGGTGACGGCCAATCGTATTGTACGTCAGGGTCGGGCTGTCCGGACGCAAAGGCTGAATCTGGCCGTACGGCAGAAGGCCCAGTTTGATCAAGGCCTGGAAGCCATTGCAAACACCGAGAGCCAGGCCATCGCGCTGGTACAGGAGATCATTTAAGGCGTCGCGCAGGGCCGGGCTGCGGAAGAGGGTGGCAATAAACTTGCCCGAGCCTTCCGGTTCGTCACCGGCACTGAAGCCGCCGGGGAACATGATGATCTGGGCCTTGGCAATGCGCTTGGCCATTTCAGCGATAGATTCGGCCAGCGCCTGCGGCGTTTCATTGCGCAGGACCATGATTTCTGCTGTAGCCCCGGCCCGTTCAAAGGCAGCTGCCGAATCGTATTCGCAGTTCGTGCCCGGGCAAACCGGGATAAAGACGTGCGGCTGGCCAAAGGACGCAGCCCGTTTGGGGCCGTACGTCGTATAAAGGGGCAGGGCCGGGTCGTCTGCAGCGCTTTCGCTCTTAATGGGGAAAATCTTATTGAGTGGTTCTTCCCAGGCGGCCTGCAGGTCAGAAAGGGAAAGGGTGACAGCGCCGGCCCGGATCGTTTCTTCTGCCGTTACGGTGCCGATGAGGCGTACGTTTTCTGCCTGTGCCCAGAGGGCTGCCGTAGGCGCATCTGTTTCCGCAAGAATAGCACCATAGCGCAGGTCGAAGAGTTCCTGTGCCGTCACGTCGTCTGCCACAGCAAAGCCCAGGCGGTTACCAAAGGCCATCTGTGCCAGAGCTGCACCCATACCGCCCTGGCCCACAGCGTGCATAGCTTTTACTTTGCCATGCAATACGGCTGCGTGGAGGAAGTCGCAATGGCTGCGGAAGACGTCGAAATCAGGCATATCTTCCGTATTCCGGGGCAGATCAAAGAGAACGACAGCATCGCCGGCCGTCTTAAATTCCGGCGAAACGATGTGATTCGTCTTTTCCGGTACGATGGCAAAGGAAACGAGTGTCGGCGGTACGGTCAGGTTTTCAAAGGTACCGCTCATGCTGTCTTTACCGCCAATAGCGGCAATCTGCAATTCCTTTTGTGCCACATAGGCGCCGAGGAGGGCGCTGACCGGCTGGCCCCAGGCTTTTTCATTCGTGCCCAGGCTCTGGAAGAATTCCTGTAACGTCAGGTAGGCCTGACGGCGGTCGCCGCCGAGAGCTACTAATTTAGCGACAGACTGGATGACCGCGTAGAGAGCGCCGTGGAAGGGACTCCAAACGGCGAGATCCGGATCGTAGCCGTGCGTAAAGATGCTAGCCGTCGTCGTCTTGCTGCCCGGTACGGGAATCTTGGCAACCATGCCTTCTACAGGTGTCTTCTGGTATTTGCCGCCAAAGGGCATGAGGACGGTCCGCGAGCCGATGGTGCTGTCAAAGCGTTCGGCCAGGCCCTGTTCAGAGGCAATATTGAGAGTGCTCATGGTGTGGAGCCACGTTTCTTTCAGGTCGGTCACGGCCGGGGCCTTGAAGAAATCTTTATTTTCCGGTGCTGTAACGACAGCCTTGCGCTGCTGTGTCACACCGTTCGTATCGAGGAAAGCCCGTGTCAGGTTGACGACGGTCTGATTGCGCCAATGCATAATCAGCCGTTTCGTATCCGTGGCTACGGCAACGATGGTAGCTTCCAGGTTTTCTTCAGCTGCGTATTTCATGAATTCATCTACGTGTTCCGGTGCGACGACGACAGCCATGCGTTCCTGCGATTCGGAAATGGCTAGTTCTGTGCCATCCAGGCCTTCGTATTTCTTCGGTACCTTATCGAGGTCGATGTTGAGGCCGTCTGTCAATTCGCCAATGGCAACGGAAACACCGCCGGCACCGAAATCGTTGCAGCGTTTAATGAGCACCGTGACTTCATGGCGGCGGAAGAGGCGCTGGATTTTCCGTTCCGTCAGGGCATTGCCCTTCTGTACTTCTGCGCCACACGTTTCCAAGGATGATACGGTGTGCTTCTTGGAAGAGCCCGTAGCACCACCCATGCCGTCGCGGCCGGTTTTACCCCCTAAGAGGATGATGATATCGCCCGCTACGGGAGCTTCACGAATAACATTGCAGCGCGGTGCTGCGCCGAGGACGGCGCCGATTTCCATACGCTTGGCAATGAAACCCGGATGATAGTATTCTTTGACTTCACCTGTAGCCAGGCCGATCTGGTTACCATAGGAGCTGTAGCCCTTGGCAGCCCCTGTAGTCAGCGTGCGCTGCGGCAGCTTGCCAGGCAGCGTGTCCTGTACGGACTGGCGCGGATCACCGGCACCGGTAACGCGCATGGCCTGATAGACGTAAGAACGGCCGCTCAAGGGGTCGCGGATACAGCCGCCTAAGCAGGTAGCGGCACCGCCAAAGGGTTCGATTTCTGTCGGGTGGTTATGGGTTTCGTTCTTAAAGAGAAGGAGCCATTCTTCTTCTTTGCCATCGACATCGACGGGAATGATAATCGTGCAGGCGTTAATTTCTTCCGATGCGTCAAGATTTTCCAGCTTGCCTGCTGCTTTTAATTCTTTTACGGCAATAGTAGCCATATCCATGAGGGTCTGTGGCTTTTTACGCTGCAGCGCTGCCCGCGTCGTCTTATAGGCTTCATAGGCCCGCTGGATAGGCAGGGTATACGTTCCATCTTCGAAGGTCACATCTGTCAGTTCGGTCATGAAGGTCGTGTGGCGGCAATGATCGGACCAGTACGTATCGATTACGCGGATTTCCGTTACCGTCGGGTTGCGTTTTTCTTCATCCCGGAAGTAGGTCTGGCAGAACTTCAGGTCGTCAAAGCTCATGGCCAGGCCCATGCGGGCCGAGAGATCGCGCAGATCCTGATCGCTGGCACTGTTGAAATCCGTCAGAACGGCTACGTCGTCCGGCTGTTCCCAGGCCAGGTCCAGGCTGGTTACCGGATCAAGCGATGCTTCCCGTGCTTCTACAGGGTTGATGCAGTAATGTTTGATAGCCTGCAGATCTGCTGCGGATAAGGTGCCCGAAAGGACGATGACCTGAGCCGTGCGGACAGCACTGTCGTTAGCCATGGTCAGCATCTGCAGGCACTGCATGGCCGAATCGGCACGCTGGTCATACTGGCCGGGCAGGTATTCAATGGCCAGTACCGTGTCATCTGCACGGGCCGGCAACTCATCATATACGGCATCGACAGGGGGTTCAGAGAAAATCATATTTTTAGCTGCTTCGAAAGCGGCATCATCCAGACCACCTACGTCATACCGATGAAAAATCTTAATATCGGTCAGACCGGAAATAAGCAGGTTTTTCTTCAAATCATTGAGCATCCGTTGTGCGTCCTGGGCAAACGGATCCTTTTTAGCAACATACAAACGGCGAATGGGTTGCATTCAATGAACCTCCTTAAAAGACAGATAATTAACAGTCATACAATTTTAGTATACCTGTTTTACCTGCAGAAGTAAACGAAAAATTACCTGTAAACCGCAAGAACAGGCGCTATAACAATAAGTATAAAAGAAAAAATCCGGTAAAAAAAGAAAGTTGACTTCATGCATAAAACGTATTAGACTGAAAGTATTAATTATTAGGAGGATCCCCATGGAAGAACTGAAAAACCGTATATTGCAGGATGGTTTAATCATCGACAACCGCATTCTGAAGGTTGATAATTTCCTGAATCAACAAATTGATCCTGCACTTGTACTCAACATGGGCCGCGAATTTGCCAAGCGCTTTGCAGACTGCCCTATTGACCGGATCGTGACGATTGAATCTTCAGGTATTGCCATCGCCTTGGCTGCATCCCTGGCCATGGGCAACCTGCCCGTCGTCTTTGCCCGTAAAAAGAAGTCCCTGCTCATGCAGGACGCCGTGTATACCGCTTCGATCTATTCGTATACAAAGGAAGAAACGTATGTGGCCAGTATCAGCAAATCCTACCTGCACGCCGGCGAACGCGTGCTGATCATCGATGACTTTCTGGCCAGCGGTGCCGCTGCTGTCGGTCTCGTAGATATCATTACCCAGGCCGGCTGTTCTCTCGCCGGTATTGGCATTGTCATCGAAAAATCCTTCCAGCCCGGCCGCAGCCGTTTGGAAGCTTTGGGCTATCGCGTAGAATCGCTGGCCCGCATTGCTGAATTCCGCGATAACAAACCGGTCTTTAAAGAGTAATAGTACGGGTATAATACATATAATAATAACTGCCTGCCTTCTTTGTAACCCTCAGGAGTTTTACTATGAGATCCCAATTTTTTGATGGTTTCGATTTTTCCGAATACAAATACAGCATCGTCGCCATAGAGCACGTAGACGAGCTTTTCAAGATCGAAAAGTATGGCCTGCACCCGGTCATTTACGATGAATCATGTCTGCGCGGTTACGCCTGTATTTTCGGCGTTACAGACGAAAAGAAGCTGGCCCTGCACAAGCTCTTCACCAACAACAACGGACGCCCGGCACCGGCCATTGACGGCGTCATGCCTACGGCCTTCCATTCCCCTGCTGGCGACCTGCGCTATGATCTGGAACATGAAATCCCCTATACGGGATCGATTCTGATTGCCCACGGCTTCATTCAGAAGTTCTTCGTTCCCTTTGGCTTTCAGATTCCCCATGCGTTTCGCAAGGTCTATGAGCTGACCTTTTACGAAGGCCTTTTCGTACACGTAGCCGACCGGTCGGACGAAGCGCGGCAGCTGCGTATTGAATACGAAGAGCCCATGCCGGCGGCAAAAAAAATGCAGCTCCGTGTAGCC
>ERZ791821.1407-NODE-1407-length-12823-cov-2.069627_pt1 | contig 12823 bp, 19 predicted proteins | sample MGYA00510300_ERZ791821 | MGnify/ENA primary metagenome ERZ791821 (study PRJEB30046, sample SAMN00792034) | human gut metagenome | study: EMG produced TPA metagenomics assembly of the A metagenome-wide association study of gut microbiota in type 2...
GAACACGATTCTCGCTGTATTGGCGGGTGTGGGCATCGGGCGTTTTATCATGAGCGTCGCCCGGCTTGTCAGCGCGCTGAATGGGGTGAGAGTCGTTTTTATGGCGTCTTTCGGGCTCCCGGGGCTTCTTATCGCGGGGGCTGTTGCCGCGGTTGTGTATTTGGCGACTGTAATTTATCAGCACTGGGATGTCATTTCGGGGAAACTGCGCATACTCGCCGCAAAATTTTATGAGGTGGCGGGGCCGGTTATCCGTGTTTTGAAAACGGTATTTCTGGCCTTTGCAGGAGTGCTGGCTGTTTCCATAGGGACAACGATTGACGCCATTTCCGCGATCATACGTGGGCTTTCTCCGGTTATCAGAGTGATAGGCGGAGCGCTTGTGTTTTTGGCGGGGATGGTACGCGATGCTTTTGTCGCGCTTACGTTTCCTATTCGCGCGGCATGGGACGCCTTGAAACCTATCCTCCAGCCGATTTTTGACTGGATTATGTCGAAGCTTGATGCGCTGGCCAATCTGGCGCCGTCGTGGCTGAAAGATCTTGTCGGATGGGGCGGAGGAGGGGCCGCGCCTGCGCCCGCAGTCCCAGGAGTCCCTGCTACCGGTGGTTCTCCCTCATCTCCGGCCGCTGGAGTTGGCAGCATGACGATTCATGTGGTTGGGGAAAACGGGGCAAAGGCGAGAATCGATAATCTGGATGCCCGCAATATGAATATTTCGGCGGATGCGAAGAGTTATGACCCGGGAGATTCTTTCTAAATGACAGTATCATCGGCAGCAACAGAAGCGCAGAAAAATCTCATGGATGCGTCGTACCGCGGAGTTCCGTTCTATGTCACCAGTACAAAGCTGAAAGTGGGACGGCGAGTGGTGCTTTTTGAATACCCTCAGCAAGACAAACCTTTTGTAGAGGATCTAGGGCGGGCCGCCCGGATTGTAACGGTAGAGGCGTTCACGACCGGGAGGGATTATGTCGAGCGTATGAGCGCGCTGGTTAAGGCGCTCGAGACGCAGGGCGGGGGCGAACTGGTAGACCCGTGGGTAGGGAGGATGACAGCGACGCCTCAATCTGTCAGCCAGGTAACGTACACAACAAGGCTTCGGCTGGCGCAGATTTCAATCACGTTCGTGGAATCTGGTGAGCTGTCCTTCCCAACGGCCGCAATCAGTACGCACGATGATGTTTGTATTAAAGCGGATGGGATAGCTGAGGCGGCACAGAATTATGTGGGCACGGCAATTGACTTGTCAGGGGCTCAGGATTTTGTGGTCAGTAACATTGTGGGAAAGCTTGAGTCGGCCCTGAAAAATGAGGGGATACAATCGCTCGCCACGATGTTTAAGTTAGATAAGCTGGATGAACTGGCAAAGGTGGCCGCGACGGTTCTGACGACGGATCCGGGCGCTTTTGCGAGTACGCTTGTGAGTTCGCTTGGTCTTGGTTCTTTTGTAGAAACGGTGAGGGACTGGCGGCGGGTGGCTTATCTTGCCCAGGGGATTTCATATGGGGCGGATTTCAATGTAAGGGATTCGATCCTATACCCATCCGGGACGGCTGATTATGAAACCGCGAAGGCTGTTGAGGCTATTAACACGGGGATCCGGCTGATCAGTATCAGTAACGCCGTTGGGGCGGCAGGCAACATTGGGACGGGTCTTGATCGGGTAGATGAAACTCAGCCTTCCCAGGTGATGGCTTATGACGACATGATTGCGGTACGTGATAGCCTGCTTTCCGCGATTGATAATGAGATGCTGAAGGTGTCGGATGACAGCGTGTACTCAGCGCTTTCTTTGGCTTACTCGTCCGTGTGGAATGACATGACGGTCCGGGCAGAAAACAAAGCCCGGCTGATTGACTACACCCCCGAGGAGATCATGCCGGCGCTGGTGCTGGCTTATGATTACTACGGAGACGCCGCGCGGGATACTGAAATTGTTGAGCGTAACGGCATTCGAAGACCGGCGTTTGTCCCCGCGAAGCCCCTGAAACTTTTGAGTACTTAATTTTTCTTTTTAAGATCCCTCCCGGGCGGTAAGATGAAATGAGAAGCTTTTCTCTGCCTACGCAGAGGTGTTTCTGCTGATGGAGGGGAGCATGAGAAAGATTTTCGTATTGCTGTTAGGTTTGCTTGTGGCAATACCTGCCGTTTCGGCTGGTGGGAATTCTCCCGAGAGAAGGGCCTCCATTTCGTCGCCGGATAAGCCCCTGCATGGAGAAGCTACTGCTGCTTCCAGAAAAGGGAAGTTTGATAAAAACGGGGTTTATGTTTCCCCTAGCGGATATGTATTTAGGGCAGGGAAGGGGGGAACCGTCAGGTTGAGGGAGCCTATCCAAAAGGAAACACCACCTTCATTCCTTGACATGAGAAGGGTCGGAAGGAATGGTCTTGGGGAGGTTTGGGAAGACACCAGGAATGGGCGCACCTACATATGCAATGAATCGGGGTGCCGATGAGACGGTAGTTAAGGAGGGGGATTAAGCGCTCTGGGAACAGGGCGCTTTTTTATTATGGAACAAACGGTCGTAAAACTTCTGATTGGTGGTAAAGAATACCGCGCGTGGCAGCTTGTCAGCATATCTTCAAAGCTGCTGAGCTACGCGAGAGCGTTCAGAGTGGGTTTTACCCGTGAGTCAGCGGGGACTGGGATAGGAATTAAGATCGGCGATCTGGTGCGGGTAAAGATTGATGACGACCTGGTTTTGACCGGATACGTAACCAAGACAAATTTCTCGTATTCAGAAAAAGGTATCGAACTGTCCATAGAAGGGGCGAGTAAAACCGTTGATCTTGCCGAAGGATATATGGCGGTTCAGAGCGTTAAGCAATTCACGAATCTGACAGTGTCGCAGACGCTCCAGCTATTGGCAAAACCGTATGGAGTGTCGGTAGTCCGTCAGAAGGCAGGGAAAGACCCAAAAGCGTCGGTGGCTATTGCCGCCACAGATTCCATAAAAAAGATTTTGGATGGCGTGGTGAAGAAGCATACCCTCGTCATCACGGATAATGAAAGCGGCGATTTGGTAATGGCGAGCCCCGGCGGTGGTGGGTGCACCGCTGACTCTCTGGAGTTAGGGAAAAACGTCTTATCCGGGGACCAGACATTTGATTCTTCAAAACTGTTCAGCCGTTACTATGTGGTGGGGCAGCAGTCCAACTCAGGGAGCACTCATCCGGTTTCCGCGAATGGAGCGTTCAGGTACACGGAGGATAGTCAGGTACAGCGCCCCCGGTATTACGTAGAGAAGCTAAGTGGGTCTCCCACGGCCGCGGATCTCCAGCAAAGGTCGGTTCTTTTGGCCGAGTACCGTCGCGGGCAGGCTCAGGCTTTGCACTACACCGTGCAGGGGTGGCGGCAAAGCGACGGCAGCCTGTGGAAGGTTAATCGGCTCTGCCGGGTTAAAGATTCTATTTTGGGGGTTGATGCTCAGTATTTGATTACAGAGGTCAGCTTTACGAAAGATTCCGGAGGATCCAAAACCCAGCTGACGCTGATGCCGCCTGAAGCTTTCGTCATGATGAATGAATCTCCTGATGAGGCGATGGCAAAGAAAGCCACGAAGAAAGCGGCGGCAAAAACTGGTAGCAGCAGGAATTATGTGAAGGCGACGGTAGCTGATGCCGCATGGACGGGAAAGTAATGCTTGATGATATTAAAGACGCTATTTGGAATTTGATAGTCAGAGGACGCCTGACGGGATCGGCCGGGAGGAAGAAGATGCGAACTATTCAGGCCGAGACAATGGCGGGAGACCTCCGGGATGATGTCGAGCATTTTGAGCCGTATGGGTTCACTTCTGAACCGAATACCGGCGCTGAACCGCTTATTGTCGCTTTGGATGGGGACAGAGAGCATTCAATCGCGATTTGTGTCGCTGACCGCCGGTACAGGCTGACAGGCCTTACTTCCGGGGAGGTCGCTCTTTACGATGACCAGGGGCAGGAAGTCGTCCTGGCTCGGGAGGGGATAAGGATCCATACGGATAAAACTTTGGCTGTGGACGCCCCGGCGGCTGTATTTTCCGGGTCAGTCACAGTAGAGGGTGACATCGTGGGGAAGTCTCAGATTTATGACGCGAGGGGCAGGCTGCAATCGATCCGCGACACTTACAATAACCATACACATAACGGCGGCAGCTCCCCTGATCAAAAGATGTGAAGGGCACATCCGATCACTCTTGAGCTGATCAAGGTGGGATTAAAAGCTTTGGTCTAGCTACAACACAATTCAATAAACATAAACCCAGTCAGACGGGATTTCTGGCTGGGTTTTTTATGACCTCAGTAATGGTGAGGGCACATGGGAGTTATAGCCATGCTCATCTTAAAGATATTGGACCCGAATCAAAAAATAAGGCTATAGGGGCGTGCACTTCCTTGGGTTTTAATGGGGTGCGTGGTTCTGGTGGACGTAGCTTTTTCGTGGAGCTTAATCCAATGAAACGTAATATGCAGCTGATTCAGGTGATTCTCGCGCACATTGAATCTGGGACTATTGAGACCTTTCTTGAGAATTGCGAAGAAGAGGCGCAATGGGCAGAAGGGCAAAGCCTGGATGAACATTTGCTTGAAAGCCAGAAGAAGGAAGAAACGGCTCAGATCGTGCTTGAACATCTTTGGCTTTGTGAAGACGCAGGCCTTGTGGCAGATATTGGCGTCACGACTGGCAGCGGCTTAGGTTTCGTATGGAGCCACGGGGCACGTCCAAGGCTAACGAATGCAGGGCATGACCTTCTGGGGGCGCTGCGGTCTAAAGGTGTGATGGAGAAACTTAAACAAATCTTAGCGGATAAGCGGATTGATCTCACACTTCAGGCCTTAAAGCTTCTTATACCCGAAATAATTTGTCGCTTGGGAGGGGGATGAAATATGCAGTTTTTCTTAAACGGCAGGCATCAGGCGACACTTTCAGACTTTGATACTGAGCCACTGGTTCGTTCCATCATCATCAGCCTTTTTTCCTGGAAGCGGGCTGGGGAAGATGATGTGCTGCCGGGGAAAAGCAGGATGGGGTGGTGGGCAGATTCATATAACGATGATGAGCCGCCAATAGGATCAAAACTCTGGCTGCTATCCAGAGAGGTACTGACCGACAGCACGCTGAAGCTTGCGAGGGAGTATGCCGAGGATGCACTTCAGTGGCTGGTCGATGACCATGTAGCGGAATCAGTAAGCGTTTCCGCGGAACGAGGCGGGGTGGAGCAGCTGAATCTGAATGTAGTCATAAAAAGACCTGATCAGGCAACACTTAACCTGCAGTTTCAGAACGTTTGGGGAAGTTGAAAATGCCATTTGAAAGACCGAATTTACAAACGCTGATTGACCGCATTGACGCGGATCTTGAGTCACGGTTATCAACTTCTCAGCTTCGCAGATCCAACGCGAAAGTGTATGCGCGTGTGCTTGCAGGGGTGAGCCATGAGCTGCACGGCTTTATTGAGTTTTTAAGCCGACAGTTGTTTTTTGATACAGCAGAGGCGGAGTACCTTGACCGTTGGTCGTCTATTTACGGGCTTGTCCGCAAACAACCTTCTCTGGCCAGCGGCACGGTGGTTTTTACAGTCCTGGAAGAGGGAGCCACGGTACCGGAGGGAACCTTGTTGCAGGCTGATAATGAGGCGGTATATGAAACGACATCCGCGGTCTCGGAAGGGAAAGCGTCGGTCAGAGCTTTGACTGCGGGGACGGCAGGCAATGTATCGGCGGGCGACACGTTAGTTCTTGTTTCTCCTATTGAAGGAATTTCCAGCGAATGTAAGACGGCAGAGGGCATTTCCGGAGGGGCCGACGAGGAAACGGACGAATCTTTGCGCGCGCGTCTGCTTTCGCGGGTAGGGGAGCCACCGCATGCCGGGACTGCGGCCGATTACAAAGCGTGGGCACTTGAGATTGAGGGAGTAACCAGGGCTTGGGTGTACCCGCTTGAAGGAGGGCCGGGGACGGTGGTTATCCGTTTCGTATGCGATAACAGCAGCGACATTCTGCCCACTGCAGAAATGATTAAGAAAGTGCAGGCATACATTGACTCTGTTCGCCCGGTTACGGCTAATGTCACCGTATCTGCACCGACCATTCAGGCAATTCCATTCACGATATCAGGGCTCGACCCTAACAATGACACGGTGAAAGCCGCGGTAAAAGCCTCTCTGGAGACACTTTTCAGGCAGGAAGGCGGACCGGGCGCGGTGATTTATTTGTCCCATATCCGAGCCGCTATTTCCGCGGCTGTTGGTGAGACAGACCACACGCTCGTCACACCGGCCGGGAATATAGCGCTAGGGAACAAGATTCTTCCCACTGTTGGAGAAATTACATGGCAGTAACCGCAGCTGAATATGACGCCAATATCAAAGCGCTGCTGCCTCCCGGGCCAGCGTGGCCTCGGGATGATACCGGTTCCGTAATGGCGATGCTGATTGAATGTTGGGCGGTGGAGTTTTCCCGTGTAGATTCGCAGGCAATGGCGCTCATTAATGAGGCGGATCCGCGGTTTTGTTCTGAGACATTTGAAGATTGGATCACCCAATGGGGGGTTCCTGATTCCTGCCTTGAGGCCTGGGGGTCGCTGCTTGCGGATGGGTTGACTGAAACCATTCTCCGGCAGGCCTTGCTGCAGAAAATCACAACAATCGGGTCGCAGAGTCTTCAGTTTTTTGTTGATCTGGCAAAAACCTATGGATACAGCATCACGATTGACGAGTTGTTTAATCAAACGGTTTTAAGCACAGTTTTAACGCCGTTTGCGAGCGGGACGGGCTGGGCATCGCAGTGGAGAGTCCATGTTTACAAAAATGCCGGCGCTACCGTTTCGAGGCATACGGCGATAGGGACAGCGGAAGAGGCGCTGGCCTGGTGGGGGGATTCTGTCATTGAATGCGTAATCCGGCATTACGCCCCAGCGCATACCAATGTAATTTTTGGGTATTTTGAGGATTAACAAATATGAAATCAGTCTATCAGTCCCGCGCGGTTTCCTATCCCCCGGAGCTGCCGAATTCTGCCTCTTCAGAGGGATATCCGACAAACGGCAGTCCTACGGGGGGTGTTCTTGCGACGGTGATTGGCGATTATTGGTACAACGCCGTTACCCAGGAGATCGTTAACGCGATCAAAGGGGGAGGGGTTACTCCCGACGCGGCGGATCTGACTCAGCTTGACGCCGCGATTAAAGCGCAGATCAGGACCGTGAATCAGGCTTTGTCTGATGTGGCGGCACAGATTCAGGCGAAAGTCTCACAGGTTGAAGTGGTCCCTTCCGGGATGATTATGTTTTTCCCGAAATCCACTCCCCCCAATGGGAACTGGCTGATCTGTGATGGGAGAGCCGTGAGCCGGACGGGGTATCCGAATCTATTTGCGATGATTGGGACGCAGTATGGGGCGGGGAATGGCTCTACAACTTTCAATGTCCCTTATTTGATAGATCGTACAGTTTGGGGTGGGACTTCAAACGTTGGCGCTTATCTTCAGCCTGGTCTTCCGAATATTGCAGGTAACGTGACGCAGTACGGAGGTGATGGTCGGCAGCAGATGTATTGTGAGCCGGTCAGCACGGACGGAGCTTTTTGGCAGGAAACGAAGAACGCGAGAGCTGCCGGAGACGCATCAAATTGGATAGGGGACATGACCGCAGCCGTTCACTTTGATGCCAGTCGCAGTAACCCGATTTATGGGCGATCCGGAACGGTACAGCCTCCGGCTTTGGTTCTGCTCCCCTGCATTCATATTTAAACCTTCATAAAACAGGCAAACCCCGTTCAGACAGTTCAATCTGGTGGCGGAGTTTTTGTTATCGAGAAGAACCGTTTCCCGATAAAGGTATTTTCTTTTAGGTGGCACCATGAAATTTGAATTCTTAGCGGATGCTTCTGATACGCCGCCGAAGCGACCCAGTAATCCGTCTGTTGGCTATCCATCCAATGGGGATCCTGTAACGGGGAAGCCGCCGACAACGCCCGGGGCATGGTTTTACTACATGCTGATGGTTGAATTCACTACTCTTATCGAGCAAAACGGGTTAGAGCCAAGCGCGGAGAATCTTCATCAGCTTGCGGATGTTTTTGCTGATTTCAAAGCAAGGGCATCAGCGGCGGAAGGCTTCGCAACGCAAGCCAAGGCGAGCGCTGACGCGGCTGCGGAAAGCGCGTCCGGGGTAGTGACAGAGACCGCCAGCAAAATCAAAGAAATTCAAGATGAGGGAAGTAAGCAGGTTTCTGCTGTCACCGCGGCAGGGGGTTCTGTTTCTGGCGATGTCGAGGCAGGCATAGCGAGCTTGCAGAAAAAGCTTGAGGAGCTGGTTGCCCAGTTAGACGCAGAAGGCGATACAGAAGCCGCTTACGTTAAACAGCAGGCACAGGACATTCTCGACCAAATCACGGCAAGTGAAGCGAACGCCAAAACGTCCGCGGATAAGGCCGCGGTTTCAGCCTCCTCTGCGACGACCACAATTTCTGAGGGGAAGCAAGCCATAACTGATCTTCAGGCGACGGCCGTAGCGGCGATTCAAACACAAAAAAATGAAGCGGTAGCGGCTGTGACAGCCACTCAATCCACAGCAACTGAGAGCGTAACGGCCGCGCAGGCTTCTTCTGTGTCCGCTGTGAAAGCTCAGGAAGCGGCGAGCATCCAGGCGATTGAGGCGGATTCTGTTCTTGCTGGTTACGCGAAAAAGGATGAGTTGAGCTCTCTGATCGCGGCAGCTGTCGCTGAGGCAAAGCTTGCGGCATATCCAGTAGGCTCTATTTATTGCTCCATTGATTCGACCGACCCAGGGGCACTCTTTGGTGGAACTTGGGCGGCAATTGGGGCTGGTCGTGCTTTAGTGGCAGCAGGTGACGGATTCGCTGTGGGGAGTGAGGGGGGTTCAGATACCCACACACTGACGGTAGAAGAGATGCCGTCTCATGCACATACTGCGTGGACGGGGGAGGCGGGATGGCATGGGCACGCCGCAAGAACGGACACAGCCAACCTCACGGGCTCTTTCAACCCGGGCGGTCTTGGCGTCTCAGCCAGCGGCATCTGTAGCCTTGGAGCGGGCAGCCAACCGTCAAACAAAGGTTACTATACCGATTCCTCCATCGTGAATATTAATGCCAGCCATATGCATAACGTCGGAGTCGATGGCGCAGGGAACCACACGCACGCGGTGGGAGTTGGGGCAACGGGGGGTGGTCATGCGTTTAGCATCCGCAGCCCGTACATTGCGGTAAATATGTGGCGGCGTATGGCATAGAGCCACAAATATCAATCTTTATATTTCAATAGGAGCAAACCATGACCGTTTACAACCGGTATACCGTTCAAATTCTCATGAACTGTGATTCTGCGGATTCCGCTGAAACTCAGCGCAAACTTCGCGAGGCACTTGCCTCTGTGCCGAAGACTCACGTCCGGGCAATATCTTTTGATGTTTGGATGGACGCCACTAAGGGAGTTGAGAAAATATACGATGAGTCCGGGAAAGAAATCACGGATTCTGCTGCTGAAGGCTGAGTGATGCCTTTGATGGGGCGACGCCGCAGGGATCTCTTTTGATTGGTGAGGTTAGGCAGGAGCTTTTTGAGTATCTTTTACAGATACCCCAATCGTTACGCCTAATGCTTTCATAACAGGGAGAAGGGTTTGAAGCGTCGGGTTCCCTTTCGAGTTCAGAGACCGATACAGCTGTTCACGGCGGATACCGCTCTTTTGAGCGATATCCGTCATCCCTTTGGCTTTGGCGGCTACACCCAAAGCGTGGGAAATGTACTCAGGATTTTCTGTTTTGAACGCCTCATTCAGATAGGCGGCAATTGAAGGGGCATCATCCAGATATTCAGCAGGGTCAAAATCTTTAAGGCCTTCCGTATTTATCATGGCAACCCCTTAATTATCATGGCTGGGCAGCGTAACTTATAAGTTACAGCGTGTCAAGACAATAAGCAGAGACTATTGCGCTTATGGTGGATCTGATTCCTGATTTTTCATCCCGCGTTTTTCTGGCGGTTGGCGGGATTCTGGGAGCCTTGTGCTCCTTTCTTTTTGGCCCGGTCGATGACGCGATTGAATGGCTGTTTGTTTTTATCGTAGTCGACTATTTGAGCGGTACTTATGCCGCGATGAAGACCGGGCAGTGGAATTCCCGTACGGGGTTCCTTGGCATCACCAAAAAGATCGTCATGCTGAGCCTCGTGGCACTTTGCCATGGGCTGGATATCACTTCGGTTATACCTTTCGTCAGTGTCAGGGATGCGGCGGTCTTTGCTTTCTGCCTGAACGACTTTGGCAGTATCTTGGAAAACATTGAGCGCATGGGGTATGGGTCAATTATCCCGGCGCCGGTCCGCAAGATGCTGAAAGCGATGGAAGAGCGGTCAGAGGCGATGGCGTCAGATGTGGTGAGCGGGGGAGAGATTCACCGACAGCACAGAGACAAATAGAAGGATAGGGGATCCTCCCCATCAAACGAAAACCCTCGGGAGAAGCGAACTCCCGAGGGCTTTTTTATTCCACTTTACACACAGGAACTTATGCACAACGCCAGTATAGCTGAAATTCAAAAACTAAAGCAAGAGGTTGGTGTGCTTATGGATATGCAGAAAGAGCAGGAAATTGAAAGGTGTGTGCGGGCCGAATCTTGCCCTTTGGCTGACAAAATAAGGAGAGATCATGGCTGAAAAGAAAGAATTTTCGGTGTGGGACCCGGCAATTGCGGTCCCCTTCATTAAGTCGAACGAGGGGTGCCGGCTGGCTTCCTACCGGGATCCTGCGGGGGTATGGACTGTGGGTTATGGCTCTACACGCCTGGCATCTGGGAACCCTGTCATCAGGAACATAAAGATTACTCAAGAGGAGGCAGACGAGCTTCTGGAGTCTGAGCTTTACCGTCTTCGTGATGTGCTGTCCCGATCTGTCAGGGTCGCTGTAACGCAAGGGCAGTTCATCGCTTTGTTGGATTTTGCATACAACTGTGGCGCTGGGGCACTTCGCAGATCTACTCTCCTCAAACTTTTTAATGCCGGCAAGGTAATTAATGCGGGGTATGAATTCAAGCGTTGGGCGCGAGCGGGAGGGAGGGAGCTTCCGGGGTTGGTGAGGAGGCGAGAGGCAGAGAAGGAGCTCTTTCTCAGTTAAAAGAAATCCCCGGAAGAGTTGCAGCTCTTTCGGGGACTGAGCAATGTGTACATATGAGGTCTGTACGTGAGAGATGATACCAAAGAAAGAATAGATAAGCCAGAGGCTTTTATGGATGAACAGAAGTTGAAACAGGCTCAGCAAGCGGCTATCAGCGAATACAAAAAGGAGCGTTTCCACTTCTGGAAAGAACTCGTGCTGGTCGCCTGCGCCGTTATTGGGGGTGTGCTGGGCGTCATCGGTTTTATCCGATCTCTGTAAAAACCCCGGCAAGAGCTGGAACTCTTCCGGGGAAAGGCAATTTGTACGCACAAGGTTTGTACATGAAAAATGATATCAAGCGCAATGAAAATTTGGGGCAGCGTATGAGAGATATGGAACTTAAAGAGGCATTTTTCAGAGGCGTAGCCACTGGGGTTAAGTATTCAGCTCTTGCGTTTGCTGGTGCTACAGGGCTTGTCTATACGATTGTTCAAATCGTGCTTGCTTTGAAATAACCGAAAACAGAAACCCCGGCAAGAGCGGCAACTCTTCCGGGGAGGACGGAAACGAACGAATTAAGGGATGTTCCCGTGACTGAAATTATAGCGATATTAGCGCCGGTTTTGAGGTGGCTGATTATGAAGAAGGATTCAGAACTGCCGTGGGTTGTTCGCTTGAGCCGATGGGTGCTGGCTCTTTGTGGCTCCGCACTCGCGGTCCTCTTTGTGGCTCATTGCTTCAAGGAATGGTTCTTATGAACCGCTATACGATTATTCAGATCGTGCTTGCTTTGAAATAACTGAAAACAGAAACCCCCGGCAAAAGCCGGGGGATGACGAGAAGCGAGGACGCAGGGCAAAAAGGAGAAAGCTCTCGCCCCAGCCATTATAGCTATATTAATGACTCGGGTTTGCCTGATGATATAAAAAAAGCCCCGGGAAAGCGTGTGCTCTTCCGGGGAGACCAATCGACTGATTTGATACAACCATGGTAAGGAAAGAAACCTTACGCAAAGCATTATAGCAAGGTTCCAGAGGGCAGGGGCTCCCTTTTGGATGGTTCTTTATTAGAATAAGGGCTAAACTCGGTCTTTTAGGCCGAATTGCTTGAGGACAGCATTAGCGGTATGCTGGGATCTGCTGTTTCGGTCTACTGGGCGTTGAATTTTGTCATTTCCCCAAATCTCATGGTCACCTCTGCCCGGTCGGAGAAAGCGAAACCCGTTGCGTTTCAGGATTTCTGTCAGGTGTTTGTAGAAGCCATTCATACCCCCCTCACGCTTGGGCAAACCTTAAAGAGCTTGAGATATGAGAAGAGATGGGGTGTTTCCTGAATATGGTTTCCATGGCGTCATCAAAAACTGCATTAAGTTCTTTTTGGAGGCCATCCCAGGTAGAGGACTCTGCAACACAGCCGAAATCGGGGAGAAAGTCATCACTTACTGCTACGAAGACTTTCGCATCACCATCCCACCTCACAAAAACTTTTACTTTTAGCGGGAAACCAAATCGAGCTGCGATTTTCCACCCAGGAGCCCCAACTCTGTAACTGATCATTTTGTATCTCCTTTCTGTAGGAAGTGATGATACGCAAAATTTTCATGAATGGATAGGAATAATGGGAAAGAAATTGGCCGTTGCAGTCATCATTGGCGCTTTGATAACGTCTGCGTTCTGGGGGTACTCCAGAGGAAGATCCTCGACGGCGGAGAAGTATGAAGCTC
>ERZ791821.1409-NODE-1409-length-12819-cov-5.151677_pt1 | contig 12819 bp, 16 predicted proteins | sample MGYA00510300_ERZ791821 | MGnify/ENA primary metagenome ERZ791821 (study PRJEB30046, sample SAMN00792034) | human gut metagenome | study: EMG produced TPA metagenomics assembly of the A metagenome-wide association study of gut microbiota in type 2...
ATTACAGAGAATAATTCCTAAACAAAAAGCGTTAGTCTTTGTAGAGTTTGAGTAGCTTGAAAAATCGCGGAAAAGCCCATAAATAAAGGCTTTGCGGGATGTCGAAAAGACCAAATGGAGTGCAAATGGAGTTTAAAAATTATTTTTTTCTCTTGTTTATATTCCAGATTCACCTGCAAATTTCGTGAAATCAGTTATTCTCATAAAATAAAATTAGAGTAAATATGAAGAACAGTTTGTTTTGATTGAAGTGATTTTCGTCAAGGCAGACTGTTTTTTTGTTGCCTGCATTTAGAAAACAGATACCACAGAAAGGTTCTTTATTTTCGATGAGCTTAAACTCCATGACACAGTAATCACACTGATGGAGAATTAAAAAACAAGAAAATTTGATAAATTTCGGAAAATGATGTCCGATTTTGCATCTGCCAGTACAGAGTATATGAAGAGATAAATATTCAAAACACAGGAGGTACTGATTATGCAGAACAAATTATTTTTAAAGGCAGCCGATATATGTGAACTTCTGGAAGTAAAACAGACATCGGCTTATGAGATCATCGGAAATCTGAACAAGGAACTGGAAGAACAGGGCTACCTGACGCTTAGAGGAAAAGTTCCGACAAAGTATTTTGTGAAGCGTTTCTACGGAGTGGAAGATACTTGTGAGATTCCACAGGAAGAGGGAAAGGAATGGTTTCATGCGTAAGAGAAAAATGTATTTATCAGTGGAAGACATTGCAGAACTCTTTGGATTATCAGTTTCGTTTGCTTACCGGGTGGTGGAAAGAATGAATGCCGATCTGGCAAGCAAGAACTATTATGTGATTCTCGGTCGGGTACCAACCCGTTATGTAGAGGACAAGATCTATGGTCTGGAACATGTTGAGCAGTATTTGAAGGAGGATAAAGCGGTATGAGTTTCTGTTGTCCTTGCTTCAATGGCTTCCTTGCTGGTATCCCATGAGTAGTAGGCTTTCGCAAAGTTCTTGACGAAATTCTCAATACCGTTGGTATCGTTCAATCTTAGCTGAATGATTTCTTTTTCATGTACCGTGTGGGTGTCAATGGCGGTAAAGTTCTTATACACACCAAAACTGGTGCTTGCCAGAAGCACCGCCCACAACAGCAGGACAGATTTCTTATGTGTCCCGACTTTCATGGTACGCACTTATATTTCTGTTCATAGATTTATCAGTCCTTTCAAAATAGGGTGTTAGGGACGGCAGTCCCTAAAGAGAAAATCGGCTAAACAGCCGATTTTGAGTTGGAACTTGCCGTACAAGTTCCCTGCTTGTTACAGTATGAGACACAATTACTCTACCTCGTTTCTATCAACCTTTCTCAAATAGGAAATGCCGTTTTTTGCTCTTTCAAAAGTCAGCATTAGCCTTGCTCCTTCTTCAATCTCAGGGATACCGAGATACCCGGTGTTCTGCCAAGCGGAGGCCATAACCTTACTGCCGTCTTCAAATGTGAAGTACGCAAGAATATTTCGTTTCTTGCCCCAGCGCTTGCAGTCAAGGCGTGCCTTAAATACGCCGTCTCTCTCATTGGTCAGGTATTCGTCAACACAAATACCTTTTGCTTCAAGTTGTCTTAATGATGAATAAGCTCTCATAATATAAATCCTCCTTAATTTTGATTTGATGCCAAAATGATGCCACAGTGAATTTCAGAGCATAAAAAAGCGGCACTACTCTGATGCCGTCATTCACCGAGAAACATATCGAGGGAATCCATAAGTTCGTTTTCTTCTTCGGACAGTATTTCAGTTGTCGGCTCGGCTTGTGCCTGTACTACCGATATGTTCCGCAAGCATTCTGCTATAGTTTCCCTTACTATCTCAGCTAAATTATTATCCTGCTCGAAATACCCATTGATTGCCGAAATTATGGCTTTGTTTTTGAACCGGACAGGTTTTGCAAAAGCTCCCAAGCCTTGCGGTCAGCTTCGTTATCCAAGTTAAACCTAAGGTTCATTCGTTTGATACTCATAACACACCGCCATTTTTAATCAATTTCATTTCCAGTATTCGTTCATAACCTTTAGCAGTAGCACAAATATCATCGTTTACAGTAATACGGCTTTCGTCATATTCGGCAAAGTTACGGATCATACAACCGCCTCCTCCGACAATATACAGCTTCATCAGTTTTGAATCGTAGCCGTGTTCACGCAGTATTGGTTATTGTTTTCAGATAGTCGCTGTCAATATCTGCTGTGCCGAAACGAAGCACACGGGTAATCATTTCTTCGGGCGGCTCTGCGTGATGAATTCTCATTAGATTCTCACGGATATGGAGCATACACTGGTGTGTTCCAAATTTCTCGGTAAAACAGCGGTGGGGGTTCGGTTTTTTATCATTGACGAACATAATATTCATCGTGCCGTTGCCAATATCGCAGAGCATATTTACACCTGAAAAATCGGATAAGTGATTGACAATAGCGGCAAATCCCTGTGGGTAAACATCTGCACCTACAATGTGGATATGATAATCCTTGCCTTTGAAATTAAAGTCAACTGTTTCGTTCTTCAGCAAATATCGTTTGAATTCTTCTCGCTGTTCGCTTACCCAAGTCAGTGGAAGCCCGGCGGCAATCAATACATCAGCAGAATAGATTTTTGCAATATTCAGCTCTCGTGCGATTGCGGCAAGCGTAAGAATATAATAATCCTCATCCAGCATTTTATCTGCTGAAAACTCCTTATGCTCTGCGCTGATCAGATAGTATTTGTTATTCCAAACAAGCAGATTGTCTTTGAAAATTGGTTCTTTATCATATACGGTCACACCTGCCTGAAAACAGCAGTTTGCCGTTTTCATATTTCCGTAGCCGTGGTCAATACCGATGATATAGGTTTCTTTATATTTTTTCATTGCGATTGTCCTCCTTAATTTTAATGATTTTGGGGTTGGTTTTTGCGAAAACAGGGCAGACACCACTACTTATCATCAAACAGCTTTGGTGTCCGCATTGCATACATAGGGTGTTCTTAATTTTGATTTGCTGTGATTTTATCAGATTGTACTGCACCAAAAAGACCTCCTTTCTGCTTCTGCACATAAAAAGAACACCTACCGATTTATACATCAATAGGTGTTGTTAGATAATTTTCTTATTACTGAATCCCAAATCTTCACCACTGAACTTTTCGTAAGCCAAGCCAATCTTTCGGATTCTTTTGTGAATAGCACTGTGAGTTTTGAAACCTAATTCTTCTGCGATTTTTTCGAGTGTAACATCATCCATTCGCATTGTGAGTATTTTCCTGTCTGTTTCAGAAAGCGTGTCTAAAAATTTGCTGTCTGCAATCGGTTCTAAAACCATACTCTCAACATTAACATTGTCATCAGGAATATCCCACTCCATTCCGTCTGTATTCTCTGCATATTTTTCTTTTATTTCATCAAGAGATTCAACGGATATTTTTGCATGAGTATGATACCACTTGCGGTAAAAATCAATTTTTTGTCTGCTCTTTCGATAATCAAAATCTTCAAAGCGGTGATATTCTGCCGCCACAGCAATGATTTCATTCATATTGTGTTTTGCCATTATTTTAGGAACGAGCCAAGTGAATGTTTCTGAGATCTCTTCTTCGGATATATATCCGAGGTCTTCGTATACATTGCTGTTTTTTAATATCTCCTGTGACTTAGGGATAACCCCTTCGTCTTCTATTCCTTTAATCCAAATAGAAGCTGCGTGCGCATATCTCCAAGACGGCTCATATCCTGAATAAATCCCCCCCCTTTTTTGCTCCAAGCCCCATAAAAGGCCACACCATAAAGACGTAAGCGTCGATGATTACCAGCTTAAATAAATCACTTTCTATTATTTCTATGGCACGACGATCTTGAAGCAATTTTCTTGGATTTCTTGGAATACTGTTTATTTCTTTTCCGCACTTATCCAAAATGCTTTTGGGGATGAAATAGAACGCAGAAATATATTCTGCATTGCGAAACGGCGTGATTTCGCCGTTTTTTCTTTTTAATAATATTGGCATATTTTTTTGCCTCTTTTCCAGAGAGTATGCTCTCTATTAATTAAACGACATAGAAAACTTGTTTTGTTCCTAAATTATATATGAAAACATAAAAAATTTCAAACGGTTATAAGATGTTTACAATTCGCTATAGCTTATGATATAATATACTATGTATAAATTTAAACGAATAGGGAGAACTGTACTATGGAAATTTCTGAAGTTATAAAAAATATTCGTTCCCAACTGAGTTTATCTCAAGAAGGATTAGCAAGAGAATTACATATGGGATTCACTTCAGTTAATAGATGGGAAAACAATAAATCAAAACCCAATCAGATTGCAAGACACGCTTTGGCAGAACTTTGCAGGAAAAATAATTTAGATCAGGAATTGATAGATTTATTAGAGAAAACAACTAAGTGAAAGGTGTCGCAATATGAAGAACGAAAAACAAATTGAACTGAGTTTTATTGAAAAACTTAAAGAGTTAAAGTATATATATCGAGAAGATATTAAAGATAAAGCCTCTTTAGAAGAAAATTTTAGAAAGCATTTTCAAGAACTTAATAGGGTTAGATTAAGTGATTCTGAATTTGCAAGATTGAAAGAAAGCATCATTACACCAGATGTGTTTTCAGCGGCAAAAATCTTGAGAGAAACGAACACATTTAAAAGGGATGATGATACACCCCTACAGTACACCCTTGTAAATACGAATGATTGGTGCAAAAACGAGTATGAGGTAATTAATCAGCTTCGTATTAATACAGAAAATAGTCATCATAAATACGATGTTATTATTCTCATCAATGGCATTCCTGTTGTACAGGTTGAATTAAAGTCGCTCCAAATTACTCCTAAAAGAGCAATGGAGCAGATTGTTGATTATAAAAATGATCCGGGAAATGGATATACAAATTCTTTGCTCTGTTTCATGCAGCTTTTTATTGTCAGCAATGAAAGTAATACCTACTATTTTGCCAACAATAACAAAGAGCATTTTGCTTTTGATGCTGATGAACGCTTTTTACCTGTATATCAATTTGCCGATAAGGATAATAAAAAATTACCCATTTGCACGATTTTTCTGAGGCTGTGCTGCGTAAATGTGCTTTGGGTGAGCTGATTATCAAATATATGGTCTTAGTAGCAAGTGAACAGAAAATGATGATTATGAGACCATATCAAATTTATGCGGTTAAAGCCATTATGGATTGCATAGAGCAAAACAGAGGAAATGGCTATATTTGGCATACAACAGGAAGTGGTAAAACTCTTACCTCTTTTAAGGCATCTACCTTGTTAAAAGATAATCGCAACATAGCAAAATGTCTTTTTGTGGTAGACAGAAAGGATCTTGACCGACAGACCAGAGAGGAATTCAATAAGTTCCAAGAGGGATGTGTGGAAGAAAACATCAATACGGAAACTTTGGTAAAAAGACTTGTTTCGGAGGACTATCGAGATAAAGTTATTGTAACGACCATTCAAAAGTTAGGTTTGGCGCTTGACGACGATAATAAACGGAGTAAAGAGAAAAAGAAAAAAGGTGAGCTCACATACAAAGAAAGATTGGCGCCTTTAAAAGATAGCAGAATTGCAATTATCTTTGATGAATGCCATCGTTCACAGTTTGGAGAAAACCATAAAGCAATCAAAAACTTTTTCCCAAAGGCTCAGCTGTTTGGATTTACTGGTACACCTATTTTTGAAGAAAACGCAACTTACAAGCAAATTGACGGAACAATCGGTTCTTATACAACTACGAAGGATATTTTTGAAAAAGAACTGCATGCTTATACGATTACTCATGCCATCGATGACAGAAATGTATTGCGATTCCATATTGACTACTTCAAGCCGCAAAATGACAGAGATGCTTCAAGAATCAATGAGGAACAACAAAAAAAGGCTGTGGTACAAACTATCCTGTCAAAACATGACGCTATAACAAATAACAGAAGATACAACGCTATTTTAGCTACATCATCAATCAATGATGCTATTGAATATTACAACTTGTTCAAAGAAGCACAACAAAATTGTATTGATGCCGATGACGGTGAATTTGTGCCATTGAATATCGCCTGCGTATTCTCGCCGCCGGCAGAAGGTAATAAGGATGTTCAGCAAATTCAAGAGGATCTTCCACAGGAAAAAGAAGATAGCAAAAAAGAACCTGATAAAAAGAAACAAGCGTTGACCAGTATTATCAAAGACTATAATGAACAGTATGGAACCAGCCATGACATCAACAATTTTGATGTGTATTATCAGGATGTACAGCAAAGAATTAAAGACCAGAAATATACTAACGCAGATTATCCTCATAAAAACAAAATTGATATTACCATTGTTGTTGATATGCTGCTGACCGGTTTTGATTCTAAGTATCTGAATACTTTGTATGTAGATAAGAACTTAAAATATCATGGCTTGATTCAGGCATTTTCCAGAACAAATCGGGTTTTAAATGATACAAAACCTTATGGTAATATTCTTGATTTCAGAAGCCAGTCTGATGAAGTAGATAAAGCTATTGCTCTGTTTTCCGGTGAAAATAACAGTAACCGAGCAAAAGAAATATGGCTTGTTGACCCAGCACCAAAGGTTGTTGAGAAACTGGATAAGGCAGTAAGTGAATTAGAAAAGTTTATGGAATCTCAGGGATTGGAGTGCAAACCGGAAGAGATAAACAACTTGAAAGGCGATGCCGCAAGATGTGAATTTATCAATAAATTCAAGGAAGTACAGCGTTTGAAAACGCAGTTGGAGCAGTACACGGAAATTGAAGAAAAAGACGCAGAAAAAATCGAGGAGCTGTTGCCGGAGGATACCCTGCGTGCATTCCGTGGTGCTTATATTGATGTGGCACAAAGACTGAAATCTGAGCAAGGAAAAGAGAACGAGGATAAAAATCCTGAAATTGAACAGCTCGATTTTGAGTTTGTTCTGTTTTCGTCTGCAATTATCGACTATGACTATATTATGGCATTGATTGCGAAATACACCCAGACCGAACCGAAAAAGCAAAAAATGAGTAAAGAACAACTCATTGGCATGCTTTCGGCTACTTCCAATTTGCTTGATGAAAGAGAAGATATTATCGAATATATCGATTCGCTTCAAGTTGGTGTGGCTTTGGATGAAAAGGAAATCAAAGCAGGGTATCAGAAATTCAGAGAGCAGAAAAACAATCAGGAAATCAATATCATTGCGAAAAAACACGGCATTGAAATCCAAAGTTTGCAAGCGTTTATTCAGGAAATCATTGACCGAATGATTTTTGACGGAGAAAAACTTGGCGATCTTTTGACACCGCTTGACCTAAGCTGGAGAGAAAGAACTCAAAAAGAACTGGATTTGGTGGCTGATTTGATTCCGTTGTTAAAGAGAATGGCAGATGGTCGTGAAATTGTGGGGTTAAATGCGTATGAATAAGAAGAAAGAAATAGTGCCGAAGTTTAGGTTTCCGGAGTTTCAAAGAGATGGTATTGATTTTGTGCATGGAAATAAATTGTTCAAATCTATAACTAATAAAAATCATAATTCTGATCTACCTATTTTGGCGATAACACAAGATCAAGGCGCAGTACCACGAGATCAAATCGAATATAATGTTACGGTAACTGATAAAAGCTTGTCTAATTACAAAGTAGTTGAAGTTGGAGATTTTATCATTAGTTTGAGATCATTCCAAGGAGGAATAGAGTACTCACGCTTTAAAGGAATATGTAGTCCGGCATATATTATTTTGAGAAAAAGAGAAGAAAACATCTCAGAATTATATTATAAATATTTTTTTAAAACATGGAGGTATATTCAGAGTTTGAATAGGAACTTGGAAGGAATACGAGATGGAAAGATGATTTCTTATAGTCAGTTTTCTTCCGTAAAAGTTCCATATCCTCGTTCATTTAAAGAACAACAAAAGATTGCTGATTGCCTATCCTCCATTGATGAACTGATTGACGCAGAAAACAGAAAACTGAAAGCATTAGAAAAATACAAAAAAGGTTTGATGCAAAAGCTGTTCCCTGCGGAAGGGAAAACCCTGCCTGAATGGAGATTCCCTGAGTTTAGAGGTAAAAGCGAGTGGAGAATTAAACCGTTAGGTAAAATCTGTACAAATTATGATTCAAGAAGAATACCAATAACTGAAAAAGATAGAGTAAAGGGAGAAATTCCCTATATTGGTGCGTCAGGAGTAATCGACTATATCAACGATTTCATATTTGATGAAGATTTATTGTGTGTATCAGAAGATGGCGCTAATTTGGTCGCAAGGACATATCCGATTGCGTTTAGCATCTCAGGAAAAACTTGGGTGAATAATCACGCACATGTATTAAAGTTTTCCCACAAGTACACACAGGATATTGTTGAATCTTACTTGAATATGATAAATTTGCAAGATTTCCTTACAGGAATGGCGCAACCTAAGTTAAATAGAGCTAAGCTGGATATCATTCCAATTCCACTTCCTGAAGAGGAAGAACAACAAAAAATTGCAAATTGCTTGTATGAGGTAGATAAGATAATCACCGAGCAATCAAATAAAGTGGAACAGTTAAAAGCACATAAAAAAGGATTAATGCAGGGATTGTTTCCTTCTCTTGAGGAGGCAGATGTATGAGTTTAAATGTACCGGAAATAATTTCAAAAGAAGAATATAAAAAGCTTACTAATAAAACATTAAATGCACCGGATTTCCAGCAATATAAAAGTATTGTTACTAATAATTACAAGAGATCAAATGATCGAACAGAGTACCATCTAAAAGAAGGGTTAGCAGAACAAGTCCTTATCAAATTGGACTTCATTTTCAAACGAATTGGAGAACCTCAGTTTGAGAATTTGGAAGAAATTGCGAAGTATTTTCGAATGATGTTGGATGAAGAACGAAAAAAATATATTTTGTTATTTGCTTATAACGGTACCGGAAAAACAAGGTTATCTGCTGAATTTAAAACATTAGGTCAAACGCTAAATGAAGAAACCGGAGAAAAAACAGCAGACACATTGTATTATAACGCTTTTACGGAAGATCTTTTCTACTGGGACAATGACTTGGAAAACGATACAGATCGATTTTTAAAATTGAACAGTGATTCCAGATTTTTTTCTGGGTTAAAAGAGTTGGAAATGGAAAGCCGAATTAGGCCTTTTTTGCACCGATATGCTGACTTCGATTTTACAATTGATTATGACGAATACAAAATTAGCTTTTATAGAAATGTGACAATTGAAGGAGTCAGTCAAAGAATAGACAACATCAAGGTATCCCGTGGCGAAGAAAATATATTTGTTTGGTGTTTTTTCTTGGCAATTATGCAGTTGGTTGTTGATAAAGAGGAATCTTATAGTTGGGTCAAATATATCTATATTGATGATCCAATTTCATCTCTTGATGATAACAATGTTATTGCAGTGGCAAGTCATTTAGCAAACCTAATGAGTGATGCGGATATCAAGGTTGTAATTTCATCACATCACACTCTTTTTTATAATGTTCTGTGTAATGAGATTAAAAATCCAGAAAGACTGTTTTTTCAAAGACTAACAAAAAACGGACTATACATATTAAAAGATACAAGCAACACACCGTTCTTTTATCATGTCGCATTATTAAAAGAGTTGAAGAAAGTTGCTGATTCAGGGAAAATCTATAGTTATCATTTTAATATTCTTAGGAATGTTTTAGAAAAAACGGCTGCTTTTCACGGTTATCAGCATTTTTCATCGTGTCTACGAATAGATAATGACGATGATTTTATCGTCCATAAAAGAATGGTTAATATTATGAGTCATGGAAACTATTCTGTTTTTGAGCCAGCTCCGTTGGCAGATGATAACAAGGAGTATTTTCGAAATATATTAGAAAATTTTTTGGAAGATTATAAGTTCAATCAAAGGATATTTGATACAGAACAGGCACAGGAGGATAACTGATGAATGATACACAACAAAAACAGTTAGGCTCAACATTATGGGCGATTGCTGATAAACTGCGTGGCGCAATGAACGCCGATGATTTTAGAGATTATATGCTGTCTTTTCTCTTTTTGCGCTACCTGTCCGATAATTATGAAGAGGCAGTAAAAAAAGAATTGGGAAGTGATTATCAGAAAAGCGAGCTTGAAATTCAAAAAAATGCAGAGGATCTTGATACCTATATTGGCGGGCTTAAATCCGTTATTACCCAATACAGTAGATCGCTTTCTCCTGAAAAATTAGGGTTACATGAAGACAAAAAAGACCATCAAAAAATTGAAAAGGCAAGACAAGTGTTTGTGGATGAGAATAATAAGATGCTCTATAGCCACAATGTAATCCCGCTTGCAGTCTGGTATATTCGCAATTTGGATCAAGTTGATATGCTTGAAAAACAAATGCGCCGTAAAATTCATTATGTGATAAAACCAGCATATTTGTGGAGTAATATATATGAATTGGCAAGGACACAAAACGATCAATTACTGAAAACTTTACAGAGTGGCTTTAAATATATTGAGAATGAGTCATTTGAAAGCAGATTTCGTGGATTGTTTTCAGAAGTTAATCTAGATTCCGATAAGCTCGGGAAAAATTATGGTGAACGCAATAGCTTACTATGTTCAATTATTATAGAAATCGCAAAAGGACTTGCCGAATTTCCAAATGAAACAGATATTCTGGGTGACGCCTACGAATATTTGATAGGCCAGTTTGCTGCTGGTTCTGGTAAAAAAGCGGGCGAATTCTATACCCCGCAGCAGGTTTCAACTATCCTTTCCCGAATTGTATCTCTTGATAGTCAAGATCCAAGCACCGGAAAAAAGAGCAAACTAAAAAATGTGCTTGACTTTGCCTGTGGTTCGGGATCTCTGTTAATTAATGTACGAAAGCAATTTGGTGCAAATGGTATCGGTCAGATCTATGGGCAGGAGAAAAATATTACTACCTACAACCTTGCTCGTATGAATATGCTGCTTCACGGTGTAAAGGATTCTGAATTTCAGATTCATCATGGCGATTCTTTGCTAAATGACTGGAATATTTTGAATGAAATGAATCCAGCAAAAAAGATGCAATTTGAAGCAGTGGTAGCCAATCCGCCTTTCAGTTATAGATGGCAACCCAAAGAAGAAATGGCAGAAGATTTCCGATTCAAAAATTATGGACTTGCTCCAAAGTCAGCAGCAGATTTTGCTTTTTTACTGCATGGGTTCCATTTTTTAAGCGATGATGGAACAATGGCGATTATTCTACCGCATGGAGTATTGTTCCGTGGTGGCGCTGAGGAAAAAATCAGAACAAAACTTCTCAAAGATGGAAATATTGATGCTATCATTGGTTTGCCGGCAAATCTGTTTTTCTCTACGGGTATTCCAGTGTGTATTCTGGTTCTTAAAAAATGCAAGAAATATGATGATGTGTTGATTATTAATGCAAGTGAGTATTTTGAAAAAGGGAAGCGTCAAAATACGCTTTTACCGGAGCATATTGATAAAATCATTGAAACATACCAATACCGAAAAGAAGATGACAAAAAATATTCCCGCCGAGTTTCTATGGAGGAAATCGAGAAAAATGGATATAACCTAAATATTTCTCGTTATGTCAGCACTGCGCCCGAAGAAGAAATTGTTGATATTGAAGAAGTACGGCAGGAGCTTGAAAAAATTGAGAATGACATTAATGTGGCAAAGGCTCGGCATAATGAGTTTTTGAAGGAATTGGGATTGAATTTATTACCATAAGAAGAAAGAATCAGTTGTGATGTTTTGCAACTGATTCTTTCTTATTTATACATAGATTATTTCAGCATTAACTATTTCGGTAGCTCTTTCTCGAATATTATTGAGTTGTGAACACCAAAGCATTGGATTTCTTTCCTTAAGTTCTTCTGTTATATGTTCGCTTTCTGTTAGTTGCTTTACGATTTGAAGAAACATATTTTCAGCCTGATTTTCAATATCGACAAGATAGTCGTTTAGTTTCCCGCTTGTCAATAGGTTCATATAAATAATTTTATGGTGCTGTTTTAAATATCTTGCGTGTCGCTGCCCCCCCATACTCCGATCGGCTTACCTTGTTGTTCTGGCAAACGGAGATTTGGTATCAGGTAATCTCCAACTTGCGTATAAGTACCGCCCATTTGTTCAAATAATGACTTTTCCATAGTATTTTCCTCCTGTATTTTAGTGTACTTTTATTTTAAATAAAGACAGGTAATAACACCAATGTGCCGATAAAAAATACAGCGTACCTGCTATATCACAGATACGCTGTATTTTCATATATTTATTTCGGGATATGTATTTACTAATTGCCGAAACATTTTTCTTGACGGCTGTCGTGAACCGCCCTCCCACTTAGAATAGATACTCAAACTAATACCTGCTTTTTCAGCAAAAGTTGCTTGATTTAATCTGTGTGCTTTTCTGATTTCACGAAGTCTATCACTGTATGGATAATCCATAAATTGAGCAAATTCATCGAAGAGCATATTTCTATCAATCTCAAGGATTTCAGCCATAGCAACGGCTGTTTGATATGGTATCGGGAATCGTTCACGCTCATACATTAACACTGTTGCGGGTGCAATTCCTACACTCTCGGCTAACTGTCGTGTGGTTAAACACTTTCGCTGTCGGTAGTATTTTAGCATTGCCGCAGGAGTTTGTTCTGTAGGAACACCTTCAAAGCAAAAGTGTAAATGCATTAACATTTTCCCGTGCTTATATTCATATAAGTCTGTGTGATTGAGAATAGTGTCGTATTTGCACCAAAATATAGAAGAAAAGTAGCGTATGGGAAGATGAAACAGGATATTG
>ERZ791821.1416-NODE-1416-length-12747-cov-7.077687_pt1 | contig 12747 bp, 15 predicted proteins | sample MGYA00510300_ERZ791821 | MGnify/ENA primary metagenome ERZ791821 (study PRJEB30046, sample SAMN00792034) | human gut metagenome | study: EMG produced TPA metagenomics assembly of the A metagenome-wide association study of gut microbiota in type 2...
CCCGCGTCCTCTTCGCCCTGGGCATCCGCTTCGTCGGCGCCAAAGCCGGCCGCATTCTGGCCGAATGCTTCGGCTCCGTTGAGGCCCTCATGGCCGCGTCGGCAGACGACCTGACGGCTATCGATGAAATCGGCCCGCGCATTGCTGAAAGCGTCGTCGCCTATTTTGGCGACGAAAAGAACCGCAGCCTCGTTGGCAAGCTCGCATCGTACGGCGTCGATATGACGGCAGAAAAACGCCAGCTCATCAATACGTCCTTCGACGGAGAAATCGTCGTCCTGACCGGCAAGCTCCAGACTATGACCCGGAAGGAAGCGGAACAGGCCGTAGAATCCCGCGGCGGCAAATGCACCTCGTCGGTCACGAAAAAGACGACCCTCGTCGTCATCGGCGCCGATCCCGGCAGCAAATACGAAAAAGCCCGTCAGTTAGGAACCCATATCATCACCGAAGAAGAATTCCAGGACTGGCTGTCCAGAGAATAGAATATACCAGCAAAAGAAAGCAGCTCCATGCCGTCGTGCGGGGCTGCTTTCTTTTGCGTGCTGTGAAATGTGAAGTGGTTTATGATTTAGTAAAGTACAGTTTACAAGGGACTACACAGGGTAGGTATCTGACGGGAGGGGTGCCGCCAGTCAGATTTTCCATGTGATGTTCAAGCTGTCGCTTGTGGCGGCTATGGTGGTGATCATCAAATCCACCACACGCCGCTTGTCATCAAAAGATACATTCTCCCAGGTATCGAGGTAGCCGGAAATCTGGCTGACCTGTTCCGGGCTGATGGCCTCCACAGTCAACTCCGCTATCCTTGCCAGAAGTTCCTGCTTGCGCCCGTCCAGTTCCGCTATCTTCACATTCACATAGGAGAACAGGACATTGTTTGCCCCCGTCAGACTGTCCACCAGCTTTTCAATCTCGCTGTCTACATGGGCAAGTTCCACTTGCAGGGCGGTGATTTTCGGGTTTGCCTTTGCCGCTTTCTTTTTTCCTGTCAGCGTCTTGTAGCTTGCCAGCTTCTTTACCATCTGCTGATAAACAACCGCTTCCAGTTCCGAAGTGATGATTTTCCCACAGCCAGGACAGCTTTTATTGTCCAGCCGTTTCGTGCAGCGGAGATACTGTTTGCCGGAGGGATTGTAGATACTCATAAGAGCATACCCGCAATTCCCGCACTTGATTTTTCCTGCCAGCCATGTGTGGGTGGCTTTCCGGGCAGACTGGATTTTCATGTTGTTCATCAGCTTCTTGCGGCAGGTCAGCCAGGTGTCGGAGGGGACGATACCCTCATGGGGAGCCAGTACCAGCATTTGGTCTTTTAAGTCGTTTTTCTTGCTGGCCTTTACATCTCGCCCTTGATACAGATAGCAGCCGTTCATGCCCGTAAAATCGGCAACGTCATTGACAATGACTGTACCTTGACTTTTGAAAAATTCGTACACATCAAGGTCTGCCTGCACATAGACAGGATTGCGTAACATCTGCGCCAGCGTGGGGCGTATCAGCTCTTTGCCATGGAACAAAATCCCCTGTTCGGCAAAGTACCGGGTAATGTCCCCGTAGGAAGTTGTGGGCTGGGCGTACATCTCAAACATCAGCCGGATATTGGCCGCTTCCTCCGGGTTTACCACCAGCTTCTTTGTGTTGATACCGTCCATCTTGATAGGCTCCGTATGGAAGCCGTAAGGGGCTTTCCCGCCCATCTTAAAGCCCCGCTGACTGCGGGAGTAGTAAGCGTCCGTTACCCGCTTCTGTATCGTTTCCCGTTCAAGCTGGGCGAACACGATACAGATATTCAGCATCGCCCGCCCCATCGGGGTGGAGGTATCAAACTTTTCCGTAGAGGACACAAACTCCACATTGTACTGCTGGAACAGCTCCATCATGTTGGCAAAGTCCAGAATGGAACGGCTGATACGGTCGAGCTTGTAAACCACGACCTTTGCAATCAAGCCCCGCTTGATGTCCCGCACCAGTTCTTGAAACTTCGGACGGTCTGTGTTCTTGCCGCTGTACCCTTTGTCTGTGTATTCCTTGCAGTTACCGCCTTTCAACTCGTATTTGCAAAATTCAATCTGGCTTTCAATGGAAATGCTGTCCTTTTTGTCTACCGATTGTCTTGCATAGATTGCGTCTATCCGATTGTTCATATTGTCGCTCCTTTTCTTAAAAAAGAAACGGAGCTGCTGACAGTTCTATTATACCGCCAGCAGCCCCGCAAATCAATGATGGGTTTGGAAAACCTTATGTCCCGGCTTCCTCACTCTCCCGCTTGTCGGCGTACTTGCGGAACACCTCATAAAGCTGCTGTTCCAGTTCCCGGCGTTTGGCTGCTTCCTGTTCCGGCGTGAACACCGGGGAGAGATTTTCCAGTGTGATTTCCTTTCCCTGAAAAGTCACGATTTCGATTTCCTTTTTGTATCTGATATTACTTATAAGATCACCTTTCCTTTCCATGCTGCCGCTGTTGCCGTTTCAGTTCCGCTAAAATCTCCGGCGGGATACGGTCAACCAGCCGCCGCATATCGTCCAGTTCGCTTTTTAACTTCGCCCGTTCCATCGTGTCATTCATCTTGCCTTTTTCGCTGGCCTTTGCCCTGACTTCCAGCTTTTCATTTTCCGCTAACAAGTCATTGATTGTGACCTTGTATTTTTTCAGTTGCCCGGAGAAGTTCTCCATCTGCGGAAACCACTTTTTCAGCATGGAGAGGGCTTCCTCTTTCTTCTTTCCGGCGTTCAGCGGGGTAATGCCGGAGAGAACCGCTTCAATGGCCCTCGCCTGTTTGGAGAGGTTGACCGCCTGTTTGAACAGCCGGGTGGGGATATGCTTCCGGCCCGTCTTGCTGGCGCTTTCCCCACGCTCCAGGTCGGGGTACTGCTCCACCATACAGGCGTGAAAATCGTCCTGCCACTTCGTCAGATTGGCCCGGTTGCCGATAATTTCTTTGGCGCACAGGCGGTTGTCCTTTGTCAGCGGCACAAAGACCAAGTGCAGATGGGGCGTTTTTTCATCCATGTGTACCATAGCCGAAACGATGTTCTCCCGGCCCACCCGGTCAATGAGGAAGTCCGCCGCCCTCTGGAAGTAGGCCGCTATCTCCTTTGGGGACTTGCCCTTGAAAAACTCCGGGCTGGCGGTAATCAGCGTGTCCACAAACCGAGTGCTGTCCTTGCGGGTGCGGCATCTGGCCTGCTCGATGCGGCTCTGAATGAAATGGTAGTAGCGGCCATCCGGCTTGACGATGTGGAAATTGTACTTGCTCCGGCTGGTGTCAATGTCCGGGTTGCTGGCGTACTGCTCCTTTTTCCGTTCATGGTGGGCTTCCAGCGGCCCCGCCGGGTGGCCCTTGTGCTTCTCAAATCGCAAAATTGCGTGTTGTGCCATTGAACTCCTTTCCCCATTCCATTCCTTTCCGGCGGGTTTTCCCGCCGAAAATATCTCTGATAGGATTGGAATGGAATGAATGTAAATAGATGGTTTTAATCTCTGTATTTCTATATACCGTCAGATTTCCGTACTTCAAGAGGATTGATTTTCGTACTCGCCAAGTACGGTTTTCAGCCCTCCGGCGTACCATAACCGGATTTCTTGAAGTCGGTGTTTGGAACCGCTTCATAGGATTTCGGGTAAATGCGGTTGGGTTTTCCACAGCCCTGTTTCTGGATTTCCACCAGCCCCGCATACTGCAACTCCCGCAGGGTGTTGACCGCTTTCTGCCGCCCGCAGCGGAGCAAAGCGACCACCTCGCAGATGGGGTAGTACAGGTAGACCCGCCCGTACTCGTCCGCCCAGCCGTTCTTCCGGGACAACTCCGCCCGGCGCAGGACAAAGGCATACAGCACCTTCGCTTCGTTGCTCAAGGGCTGGAATGTGGGTGCTTCAAAAAGGAAATTGGGGAGCCGGGTGAAACTGAACGCCTTTTCCGGCTGGTGAATATAAATCGTGTTTGTCATAGCGTGTTTTGTGGACGGTTAGAGGCCCGTTTTCCGGGGCGAATGATAAATGATACCAGCCGCCCCGGTTGAGGGCTTGCGGAGCCTTGCAAATCAAGGCTTTTCCCGCTCTTAACTGTCCACAGCAGACCTCCTTTTCCGTTCACTTTCTGTTTTCTGCCGCCTGTGAACTCTGGCGGCGCAGTCCGGGCAGTATTTGCCCCGGTTGGACTTCGGGACGAACACACCGCCGCACTCCGCACAGCGTTTCAAGTCCCTGTCCCGGTAAATCTCCGCTTCCAGCGTCCTGTCCAGCGGCAAGACCGCCCAGCGGAACCACTTGCAGCAGACGGAGAACGAAATCATCTGCGGACAGGCGCAGGTGTCGCCATCGTCCAGCGCAAGGCAGTTTCCGTCCTCGCAGTTGCAGCACTCCCGGCGTATCAGGCCGCTGGCTCGTCTCTTCTGGGGCGGGGTTATGCGGTAGGGGGAGCCGTCCGGCCTGTGTTCCAGCGGCGGCAGGTGTTGATAGGGTCTTTTGCTCATGCGTCCCTCCGTTTTCTTTGGCGTGTTCTGTTTCCAAGGTGCTTGTCCATCGATGAACTATCCCAAGTCTACACCTTTTTGACCGCCTGTGCCGTATATCCAAGAGGTAGGAAATCAGCCTGAAAAACTCCCTATTTCCACGCTCTCGGATTTGTGATATAATCAAAAAAAGATAAAAGACAAATTCAGGTTTCTGGTCTTCTTGCACAAAATAAAGGAGGAGCTATTATGCAAATTGTTTATATTCCAAGCGAATCAATGTCTGTTCAAGGTAAAAAAGATGAAATCTATAAAAGATATGGGAAAGACTGGAATATTAGAGAACAGGGAGGAGGTAACGGAAATTGGTTGTTGACCAGAAAAAGTGATGTGCTTGTAGATGGAAAAAGTTATCGTACTTTTGTACTTGAACACTACGGTAAATCCAAGCTGACAGCGAAGCTTGTTGATAAATTTCGTGAAGATGTAGCAAATGGTAAAATAAAACTGTAAATGCCTATGCCGTTATGCTATGAGCATAGTACATAGCATAACGGCTTCTCTTTCGTTGAGCTAGCAAGGAGGGTGAATATGTCTTTATCCATACAAGAGCGATTAAAAGACCTACGTGTGGAGCGTGGCTTGACGCTGGGGCAGCTTGCGGAGCAGACCGGGCTTTCCAAGTCTGCGCTGGGCAGTTACGAAACGGAAGACTTCAAGGACATCAGCCACTATGCCCTTATCCGGCTGGCGAAGTTTTACGGTGTGACCGCTGATTATCTGCTGGGGCTGTCTGAAATGAAAAATCACCCAAACGCCGATCTTGCAGACCTGCGTTTGAGTGATGAAATGATTGACCTGCTGAAAAGCGGGAGGATAGACAATACCCTGCTGTGTGAGCTGGCGGCGCACCCGGATTTCCCCCGGCTGATGGCTGACCTTGAAATCTATGTGAACGGAACGGCACTGAAACAGGCGCAGGGTGCAAACGCCATAGTGGACACGATGAGCGCAACTGTTATAAAAAAGCATAATCCTGGCATGAGTGATACGCAGTTAAGACAGCTTATCACCGCCCATATTGATGAGGACGAGTTTTGCCGCTATGTGATACAACGGGACATAAACGGGATTGCCCTTGCTCTGCGGGAAACACACAAGGACGATTTTTTCAGCGTCCCAGAGGATAACCCGCTAAAAGAAATGCTGGAAACTGCTGGTGAAATCGTCAGCCAGGACAGCGACACGGAACAAGCGTACTTGGCGTTTATCTGCAAACGGCTCAAGCTGAATTTTAGGAAGCTGTCAGTAGAAGAACGGAAGTGGCTGAAAAAGATTGCGGAAAAATCCGACTTGCTGAAGAATCCAAAACCGCAGAGAGGACGAAGATAAAAAATGCCTGAACGGCGGTTCTGGTTTTTCAGAACCACCATCCAGGCATTTTGTTTAGTAATAGAAAAAGGTGCAGTTGATTATTGCGTATTGTCAATCTCTCTCAAACCGGGTAGTAAAAATACGGCAAGCGCAACGATGATAATGCCAATTCCGCAAATGACAAACCATTTCTCAACTCCCAGCCGCTCCGCCAGAGGCCCGGAAATGACAAGGCCAAACGGCATGGCGAGGGAAGCGGCGCTTGTCAGTAGAGAAAAAACTCTCCCCAGATATTCTGGTTTGACCGTTTCTTGAAAAATCGCATTTTGCACACCGTAAAATGGAGCGGAAATTCCCATAACAGTACAGCACACAACAAAGACAAGAAATGCGTCTGGCGGCAAAAGCCCGGAGAGCATATTGCTAACGCCCATCAGGAGAACGGAAAGACCGATGGTGTACCGCCGTTTCTTAAAACCGCCCCAAATGCTCAGAATGACTCCGCCAAGCAGCATACCAACCGCAAAAGCAATTTCAGCGGCAGAGGCATGGGCCGGTGTTCCTTTGAAGTATGACATACAGATGAGAGGAAAAAGCGTACTGATTGGCATATAAAAGAACATATAAATTACACCAATCCAGAGCAGAGCAAAGAGGCCCCTGTTTTGCTTTAATACCACATACCCCTCTTTCATATCCTGTAAAAACTGTTGTCTTTTCGTTTCTGGACATAGTTCAGGCGTTGGTATGGACGAAATCGCAACAGTCACACAGGCAAGGATTGCACCCACAATATCTAACAATATAATTGCATTAAGAGGCCAAACAGCATATAAAAACGCTGCGGCAGCTGGACTGATAATCGCACTTACTGCTTGCATGGTCTGCGTGTAACCAGCGCATTTTGTAAGTTCCTCTTTTGGCACAATCATAGGTGTTGCTGCGCTGAATGCTGGAGAATGAAAAGCAGTTCCCGCACTTCGGATTAACAGGACAACCATAATAGACCATACGGGCAATTCCATGTAAAACGCCACCAGCGCCAGAATACCGCCAGCGGCGGCAATTATCAAATCCGCACCAATCATTACGCTTTTACGGCTGTGCCGGTCAACAAAAGCACCTGCAAACGGGCCTAAACAGGCTTGCGGCAAAAATCCAATCAGTGTTGCCGCCGTCAATATGATTGCAGAATTAGTTTTCGCAACCAAATAAAAGATAATGGCCATTTGCAAAATACCGCTGCTAATAAAGGATATTGCTTGTCCGGCAAGAAGTGTAAAATAAGTTTTTCTCCATGAATTGTTGTTTTGGGTCATAATGCGAACCTCCTTTTTTATTGCATTGTTCCTTTGTTTCTGCAATAAAAAGCAGGCGTTGTCCCACAGAGAGGGCAGACGCCTGCATAACAACAAAGCACGAAAAAACACCACGATACAGTTCAAAGACTGCTCGTGTCAAACCTACGTGTTCCTTTGCATACGCACGCAAAAAAAGCCCACCATCATGTGGAAAGGTACTTCTACTTTTTATTGCTTATTAGCGTACACAAATTAACACACGTAAGCCTCCTTCCAATCTCAAACTGTCGCACAGTATAACACACATCCGATAGACTTGTCAACCATTTTTAACCTTGTTTTCCATCTTGTTTTTCCATCTCTTACGGGCAGTAGCAAAGCCAGGCGAGCCAGTCAACGGTCAAGATGAACGGCGCTTTCAGCGCCGCCGTTGACAGTCTCGCCCGTCTTTGCTAATGGGTAATCAAGGCGGGAAAGCCATTTTAGGGCTTTCCCGCCCATTTCAATTTTGGGAGAAGAAAGGCCCCAAAATGAACGAGTGCGGCCAAACACTTTTAGGGATTGGCCACCTTGTCCACCCATCCAGCGGGGCGGCGGGGAACGGTCAAGGCCGGGCGTCAGCCCATTCATTTCAGCCTTGACGGTTTCCTGCCGTCCTGCTACTTTTCCCGGAGTGTGGCCACACATCTGGTCACGGTGTCCAGAGCTTTGGGACTTTTTGTCCCATAGGCCGGGGGCGGAGGACGAGGGACGGGGGCTTTCATAATACGCCCTGTCTGCTGCTGAAATCAGCCCTTTGTTTCCGGCTTACCAGCCCCAAACAAAGCCCTGCTTTCCTGCCGCGTCAAATGCCCTTGCCCTCCCCGGCGGCAACGGTATTTTCAGGGCAACGCCGACAGAGCGTATAACACACTACACTTTGCTCCGCAAAGTCGTGTGCCAAATGGGGCGCTGCCCCCTTTGGAAACCCCCGCAACAAACAGGTGCTATGCACCCAGCCGGGAGCATAGCGCCGTTTGTTGTCAGCAGCCCGTTTCACGGTCTGCGTGTAGTTCCTTGTAAACTGACCTAAATCGTGATTGACTAAATTTTTTAATCAAATATAATAAACTATTTTGAACATAGGTTAGATTTACTTGATATTTATTTGCCTTGAACGGTTTATGTCAAACTATATTTTAGGCTATTTAAAGAAGTAGGATTTAGGTAATGTTTGAATAATGCTTCAGTATAAAAAAGCGTTTATATTGAAGTAAGAAGTAAATTAACTTATAATGATAATATATTCATTAAACTGTCTGATTAAATTGATAAGAAAGGGTGTTAATAAATATATGTCAAAGTTGAATATAGATCAAAAAACTATAAAGGATTTATTTGCTGATAAAAAAGCGGACTTTTTGATTCCTGACTATCAGAGACCTTATGCTTGGGGAGAAAAGGAATGTCAGACTTTATGGGACGATATTTTTGCGTTTGCATTTCCTGAGAATGATTGCGATAAATTTGATAGTGATAATGACGAATATTTTCTTGGACCAATTGTTACTTTCAAAAATGAAGAAGGTAAGCAGGAAATTATTGACGGACAACAGAGATTAACTACACTGATGCTTTTGCTTCGAGCATTTTATGCCATTTATGGGCATATGCAAGATGACCGAGCTATAAAAACAAGCAAACTTATAGAGCAATGCATATGGAAAACAGATGAGTTTGGAGATCCTGATAAGAATGCGTTGAAAATTAATTCAGAAGTAGCGACAGACGATGAAAAAAATGAATTTTTATATATTCTTATCGAAGGAGATGCTGAAGGAAAACACAGCAGATATGCTGCTAATTTTAAATTTTTTCAAGTGAAAATCAGTGAATTTTTGAAGAGTTACCCTAGTTATTTTTCTTTTTTACCCATTCGTATTTTAAATAACTGCATATTGCTTCCTATTGAAGCAGAATCACAAGATACGGCGTTGCGCATTTTTTCAACGTTAAATGACAGAGGATTACCTTTATCCGATGCAGATATTTTTAAAGCGCAATTTTATAAGTATTATGCGAATAAGGGAAAGAAAGATGATTTTATAAAAAAGTGGAAAGCATTGGAAACGCTATGTAATAGTATTTTTCATCCGCTCAGAGGTACGCCTATGGATGAGTTGTTTACACGGTATATGTACTATGAAAGGGCGCTGCAAGAAAATAAATCATCAACGACAGAAGCGCTGCGAAAATTTTATGAGCGTGATGGATATGCCTTATTAAAAAATGACCAGACGTTAGAAAACATAATTGATCTTGCAAATTTCTGGAAAGACGTGATTGCGCAGAATGCAGATCGTTTTTCTACACAGGTTCTTTGCCAATTGTTTATTTTGAATTATGCTCCTAATGGAATGTGGACCTATTTCCTGTCTGTATATTATATGGCTAATAGAAATTCTGACGGAGAGTTAAATGATGAAGACTTATATACTTTTTTAAACCAGACTATCGCTTTCGTTTGGACGTATGCGATAACCAATCCAGGTGTTAATGCATTACGTGCTCCAATATATGCGGAAATGATAAATATTGTAAAGCATAAAACTATTGAGTTTAGAGGATATATGTTTGATCGGGACCATGTGAAAAGAGCTTTTTTAAATTATCGTTTTGGCAATAATCGTGCTATTACGAAAGCGATGTTAGCCTGGTGGTGTTTCCAACAAGAAGGGCAAGAATTACTTTCTTCAGAAACAGTGTTCGAAATTGAGCATATCTATGCTAAAAATAGGCAGACTAAAGAAAAAAGCTTGGAAAAACCAGAGCTTCTCGAATCGCTTGGAAATAAAGCTATTTTAGAAAGAAGAATTAACATTCGGGCATCTGATTATCGGTTTGAAGATAAAATTAAATATTATCAAGGCTATATAAACAACAGAAATCAGCGCAAAGAAGGTACTAAAAATATAGAACTCCTTAAATTATCAAAGACAGCGACAGATTTTACGGGAGTCGATATAGAACATAGAAATCAACATATTATTTGGAGTTTTATGGAATATCTTACTCAGAATGGACTTATGAAATAATGAGAGTTAGGACAAAACACACATGATTAAACCAATCGTAAGAGACATATTCTTTTTAGGCCAGAAGGCTGAACGGGCTGTCAAGGCCGATATGGCTGTTGGCCGGGATTTATTGGATACGCTGCAGGCGAATCGCGATCGATGCGTAGGCATGGCGGCGAATATGATCGGCGTGCGGAAGGCCGTCATCGTCGTTCATATGGGCACGGCCGATATTGTCATGTTTAATCCCGTCGTGCTGAAGAAGGAAGGGCCTTATGAGGCGGAAGAAGGGTGTCTGTCGTTGGACGGCATCCGCAAGACGACGCGGTATGAGTATATCGAAGTGGAATTTTACGATATGAGCTGGAAAAAGCGGCGGCAGAAGCTGCGCGGCCTGTCGGCTCAGATTTGCCAGCATGAGCTGGATCACTTAGAAGGGATATTGATTTGACGATGACCGATAGCGAATGGGATAAACTGCTGCAGATTAAGACGACGGGGCGGGATGATACTCACGCCGACGTGTACCGCTACCCCTATGAGCCGACGCCCTATTCGGTGCTGGAGCGGCTGGCGAATGCCGGTTATATCCGCAAGGGCAATACCCTTCTCGATTACGGATGCGGCAAGGGACGGGTCGATTTCTTTCTATCCTGGCAGACGCGCTGCTACTCTGTTGGCGTTGAGTACGACGAGCGGATTTACGAAAAGGCGATAGAGAACCTAACGTCAGGAACTGCTTCGGGACGAGTATCCTTCGTGCTGGCTAATGCCGAGCACTTTGCCGTGCCGGAGACAGTAGACCGCATTTACTTTTTCAATCCCTTTTCACTGCAAATCCTGCAGAAGGCTATGAGCCGTATTCTGGCGTCGTATTATGCCGCGCCGCGGGACATACTGCTGTTTTTCTATTACCCCTCCGATGAGTATATGGCCTATTTGCTGGCTTCTGACGAGCTGACGGTATTCGATGAAATCGATTGTCGTGACTTGGAAGGAAATAACAAGCGGGAGCGGGTCGTTATATTTGCATTGAAAGGAATGGATTATGGGGAAGATTAAAATTATACAGAAACATATAGATACAGATGCCGACTATGGATTTGGCGACGTCTTTGACATTGCCGCTGCGGGGGACGAAGGCGTGATGATTGTCACTGCCTCAGGCAAAACCGTTTCTCTGCGCCGCGGCGACTACATAGAGCTTACGACAGAGCCGGAGACGCCGGAAGAGGACGTGCCCGTACGGGATATCCGCGTCGGCGACATCGTGCGCCATTTTAAGCGGGAATGGGTACCGGCTGACACATCGGAATATTTGTACAAGGTGCTGGCCTTCGCCCAACATACGGAGACGGGCGAGCGGCTCGTCGTGTATCAGGCCTTATACGCGCCCTTTAAGATATGCGCCCGGCCGTACGCCATGTTCATGAGCGAAGTAGATCATGATAAGTATCCTGCGGCGTCACAGGAATACCGTTTTGAGAAAGTGGAGGCGGCTTATGGCGACAAAGACTGATGAATTATACGAACTCCTGCTGAGCAAGGGCTATCCCCAGCCCTTTTGTCAGGAAATTGCCTATCATACGCTGAACACGGATTTTACGGCGACGCGGATGATCGGCTATTTATATCGGGTCAGCGAGCCGAGTCTGGAAATGGTCGTTGACGAGATGCTGGCTATTGTCAGCGACAGGGACCGTCTGATTCGGAAAAAAGAAACGGAACGGGCTCAGGCAGTCATTAACGATGTATATACGAACGGATTATAAGTAAATCGACAGAGAGGGAGCTTGCAGAAGGCGCACTCTCATGTCGAGGAAGCAATAAAAAAAGTCAGTACTTACTGAGGATTTAGGAGGAGATATAGTTTTGAATAGTGTAAACGTGTTTTTTTCCGATTTTTTTAATATTGATGAGGATGTCATTGAAAGCTATGGCGCAATAAATATTTCCTTGATTAATGACTTGCCGCTATTTATTGATCCTTTTCTTCTTTTTAACAGTGATTGCAGTGAATATCAGCAAATTCATCAAGAGATGATTAACTATTTGTTGTTCTTGCAAAAACAAGCTGAGATTCATTCTGTTTTGACTACTGGCATGCGCAGGGCGTGGTTTTCATTCCCAGAAGTTAAGCAGACATGGCTAGGTTTTAGCCTTTCGGGTAATTCAGGGTGTGGAATGGGAAGTGATTTTGCGACTGGTTTATATAATGGTCTCAACTCGATATTTAAAGATTTTGGAAAACAAACTGTGACTAAAGGACAGCATATGGAGAAATTGTGTCTTATTAGTCCCAGAGTTGGTCGAGATAAAATTAGTGATTTTACCACTAATTTCGCAAAACATTACTTACTCGAATATACAGAGACTTTTGCTAAAACATATTTGGTAGATTCTCAATGTGCGATTTTTTCTGTTGGAAAAGCGTATTTTAATTGGGAAACTAAAACTTGGGCCTCGAAATCATATTACCTTCCTTGCCATAATGGAGACTATGTATGAGCCTGTGAAAAAATCTCTGTAAACATAGATCTTCTATGATACTCGGTAAGCTG
>ERZ791821.1422-NODE-1422-length-12695-cov-9.046203_pt1 | contig 12695 bp, 10 predicted proteins | sample MGYA00510300_ERZ791821 | MGnify/ENA primary metagenome ERZ791821 (study PRJEB30046, sample SAMN00792034) | human gut metagenome | study: EMG produced TPA metagenomics assembly of the A metagenome-wide association study of gut microbiota in type 2...
GGGTGTTATTGGCGGCAAGCTGCTGTGCACGACGGCGGGCAGCTTCGTACTCATCCTGATTCAACGCACTGCCTGTTTTCACAGTACGCCCGGCGTTCACCGTGCGCGGCGCGTCACCAGCATGGTAGACATTGCGCGGCGCATCGCCGGTGTTTACCCTGCGGATCTCGCTCATAACGTTCCTCCCTTTTATTCAAACGATGGGAACTGGTCTTTCATCTTATTCGGTTACGGCACACCCGCAAAAGGCAGTGCCTGCCCCTTTATCGGGTGCAGGCCGCGCGGGCATCATCCAGTGCGGCAACGGTATCGGGGTCCAGTGGGTTGCCTTTTTCGCGCACAAAGGCAATGCTTTGTTCCAGTGCATGGCACAGCGCCAGGTCCAGGTTCTGCATTTCCTCGGCACGCAGCGCCTCCACACCGGGGTAATCCCGTTCGGCACTGGTCATATCCGCCATGTAAATAATCTTGTCCAACAGGCTCATGTTCTGTTTGCCGGTGGTATGGCACTCAATGGCAGATAAAATTTCCGGGTCCGTCACACCCCACTGTGTCTGGCACAAAACCGAGGCTGCGTACCCATGCCACACCGGCGCAGGGCGCTTGGCGGCATTTTTAGCTATTATAGCATTGTCAGCAAAAATCTGCAACATCTCTGCCTTGGGCAGTTCTTTCGCGCTGTCGTGCAAAAGTGCCGCTAATGCGGCCTTTTCCTCATCCGCGCCATAGCGTTTTGCCAGCTTGACTGCCATTTTTTTTACATTTATGGTGTGCTTGTAACGCTTTTCGCTCAAACGGCTTTTTACCAGCGCTTTTGCTTCGTCCACTGTCATCAAGATCCGCATCCTTTCCCTATTTTATTGTACCCTATCTATGGCTTCAAATCAGCTTGCCGTACAGCCCGTTCCGGTGTATCACATCCGCCACCGGCGGGGGCAGCAGCTCCTTCAGCCGGGCAGGGGGATACTTTCCTGCGCGGATATCGCTGGAGGCACACTCCAGCACCGGGGCATCCGCAAACATGATCTTCCCGCCTGCTTCTTCCAGCTTTTGGGCTGCTGCACGCAGAGCGTCGCCATCGCCGGGTTCCCGGCTTTGCACCACCAGGGTGACCATAGCCAAAATTTCCCGCCAGCGGTACCATTCATCAAATGTTTCCAGCATATCGCTGCCAATTGTCATATACAGCTGAGCGCCGGGATACTTTTCCTGCAGCATGCTGACGGTATTATAGGTATAGCTGCGGCCCGCGCGGTCCACTTCCCACTGGCTCACCTGCACCTGGGGGCCAAGTGCCTTAAAGCATTCGCACATGGCAAGGCGCAGTTCGCCCGGCGTTGCGCTGGCGTGCTTGTGGGGTGGGATGCCCGCCGGCATAACCAGCACCACATCCGGCTGCACCGCCTGCATGGCGGCCCGCAGGTTGTTCATGTGCCCGGCGTGGGGCGGGTCAAATGTGCCGCCAAATAGCAGTGCTTTCATCTTACTTTTTCAGCAGTTCCGCATAAGCAGATTCCTTCGGCTTTTTGCGGAACAGCACAAACTTGCGGCCAATCACCTGCACGCACTCTGCATGGATGGCTTCGCACAGGATGTCGGCAGCCTCGCGGGCATCATACTCGCTGTTTTCCAGCACCTTCAGCTTGATCAGCTCGCGGGCTTTGATGCAGTCATCCACGCCCTTGATCAGCGTTTCATCAATTTCGCCCTTGCCAATCTGGAAAACCGGCTCCATGGTGTTGGCCATACCGCGCAGTGCGGCGCGCTGTTTGCTTGTCAAAGACATTGTTCGCTCCTTATTGTTCAGTCAAAATCAAATCGTTCTATTCAGTTTTTCTCTGCGGCTCATTCGCCCAAAAATGCGGCGAGCTCGGCTTCCAGCTTTTCCATGGCGCGGCCGCGGTGGCTGATGGCGTCTTTTTCGGCATCGGCCAGCTCGGCATAGGTGCGGTGTGCAGTGTTGGGTACCGTGCCGCCGCCGGGCAGGCCGACGGCATCGGGGACAAACAGCGGGTCATACCCAAAACCGTTATCGCCCGCCGGGGTCAGGGCCACACTGCCGGGGCATTCGCCGGTCACAACCAGCTCCCGCCCATCCGGCAGGATCAGGCAGACCGCCGAAACGAACTTGGCGGCGCGCTGTCCCACCGGCACATTCTGCATCTCTGCCATCAGCTTTTCGTTGTTGGCGGCATCGTTGCCGTGCTCACCCGCATAGCGTGCGCTGTACACGCCGGGTGCCCCGTTCAGGGCATCCACGCACAGGCCGGAATCATCCGCCACGGTGGGCAGGCCGGTTGCCTTGCAAAAGGCTTCGGCCTTAATCTTTGCGTTTTCCGCAAAGGTGGTTCCGGTCTCCTCCGGGTCCAGGGTTACACCCAGTTCCCGCAGGCTTTTTACCTCGTGGCCGCAGCGGGTCAGGATGCGGCGCAGCTCTTTCAGCTTGCCCGCATTGTTGGTGGCTGCACAAACGATCATGCCTGTTCCTCCCCTGCCTGCTCCGTTTCCTCTTTTTTATGCTGCGGAACCTCCGGCAGCAGGGCTTCGGCAAAATCGGTGGCGGAGAAGAAGATCAGGTCGTCGATCTTTTCCCCCACGCCCACAAAACGGATGGGCAGGCCCAGCTTTTCGTGCACACCGATGATGCAGCCACCCTTGGGGGTGCCGTCCAGCTTGGTCAGCACAACGCCGGTGGCACCGGCGGCGCGGCAGAACTCCTGCGCCTGGCTGATGGCGTTCTGGCCGGTAATGGCATCCAGCACCAGCAGCACTTCCAGGCTGGCATCCGGGCTGGCCTTTTTCACGCTGCGGCTGATCTTTGCCAGTTCGTCCATCAGGCCCTTTTTGTTGTGCAGGCGGCCTGCGGTATCGGCAATGACCATATCATAGCCGCGGGCCGTGGCGGATTTGACCGCATCAAAAATCACGGCTGCGGGGTCAGCGCCCTCGCCTGCCTTGACCAGCGGCACCCCGGCACGGTCGGCCCAGGTTTCCAGCTGTTCGCTGGCCGCTGCGCGGAAGGTATCGCCTGCCGCCAGCATGACCCGCTTGCCCAAATCCTTGTACAGATAAGCCAGCTTGGCAATGGTGGTGGTTTTGCCCACGCCGTTCACGCCCACAACCAGAATAACCGCCGGTTTGCCGCTCAGGTCCAGGTCAGTTTTGGGGCTTACCTCGCGGCGGATGATATCGCGCAGGGCATCCAGCGCTTCCTGACCGGTATGCAGGCCGTTGATCTCTACCTCATCGCGCAGCTCGTCCACCAAACGCACCGCGCAACTGGGGCCGACATCGGCCAGAATCAGCTGCTCTTCCAAATCATTATACAGGTCATCATCAATAACAGAGCTGGTCAAGGTGTTGACGATGTTCTGGAAAAAGTCCGTTCTGGTTTTTTCCAGGCCATCGCTCATTTTCTTCTTTTTCTTAAAAATATCGAAGAATCCCATGGCGGTTCCTCCTTTGAATTAACTGATCAGATCAGCGGAAACGTTTTCAAGGTCAAGGCGCAGGATCTTGGAAACACCATCCTCCTGCATAGTCACGCCGTACAGCACATCAGCTGCTTCCATGGTGCCGCGGCGGTGGGTGATAACGATGAACTGGGTGCGTTCGGTCATGCGGCGCAGATACTGCGCATAGCGCGTAACGTTCACATCGTCCAGTGCAGCTTCAATTTCGTCCAGGATGCAGAACGGCGACGGGTTGACGGCCAGAATGGCAAAATAAATGCTGATGGCCACCAGCGCCTGTTCGCCGCCGGACAGAGCCGACAGGTTTTTGATGACCTTGCCGGGGGGCGAAACCTGAATTTCAATGCCGGAGTTCAGCACATCGTTCTCATCCGAAAGATAGAGCCTCGCCGAACCGCCGCCGAACAGCTCGCGGAAGATCGCACCGAAGTTGCGGTTGATCTCCTTAAAGCTGGCGGTGAACATCTCCTGCATTTCGCTGCACAGCTCGGCAATCATTCGGTTCAGCTCCGCGCGGGATTTCTCCACATCGGTGACCTGTGCTTTCATGAAGTCGTACCGTTCTTTAACTTCCTTGTACTCTTCGATCGCGCCCACATTCACGTTGCCCAGCGCGCGGATCTTGCCGCGCACTTCGGCCACCTGGCGGCGCAGATCTGCCACATTGGCAAAGGGTACACAGAGCTTTTCCGCCTCGGCTTCGGTCAGCTGGTATTCCTCCCACAGCTTGGATGCCGTGGTGTTCAGCTCAGTTTCCGCCGCGGTCTTGCGCTCGGCCAGGCGGGCCATCTCGCCGCTCATCCGCTCGCGCTCATCGGTCAGGGTGCGGTTTTCCTGGGTCAGGCGGGTCACAGCGGCTTCCTTTTCCATGCGCTCGGCATTCGCCTTGCGGATGGTTTCCTCCGCCGCGGTGATCTTCTGTTTGTTTTCTTCGCTGGCTCGCCTGATTTCATTGGCGCGCAGCTCATTGGCGGCAATGCGCTCTTTGGCGGCGGCCACATTGGCCTGCAGTTCCCGCACGCGGGCTTCGGCTTCGCCGCTGCGGCCTTTCAGGGTTTCCAGCGCTGCTTCGTGCAGGCTCAGGTCCTTCTCGGTGCGCAGCTTCTGCATTCGGTTATCCGAAAGTTTCTGCGATGCTTCCTCCCGCTGGCGGGTCACATCGCTGGTGGAAGCGCCCAGGCTTTCCAGCTCTTTGCGGTGCGTTTCAATCTTGGCTTCCGCCTGTTTGCGGGCGTTTTCTGCCTGGGCGGCGGCCGCAGTGTTCTCCCGCAGCTGCTGTTCCAGCGCGGCGATCTCCTGCCCGCGGTGGGCGGCAGCATTCTTGCCCTCTTCCAGTGCGGTGTTCAGCTGACCCAGCTCCATCTCGGCTTTCAGGCGGGCCGCAGCGGCGGTCATGCCCTCGCTCTCGGCACCGGCCAGCTGGGCGGTCAGGTTATCCACCTCCGCTTTGCGGGCGGCGGCTTCCTTTTCGGCTGCTGCGCGGCGCTCGTCCAGTTTCAGCACCTTGGCACGCAGTTCGTCCAGTTCCTGCTTGCGGCTGAACACACCCACGCTGCGCGCGGTGGAACCGCCGGTAAAGGAACCGCCTGCGTTGATGACCTGGCCGTCCATTGTGACAATGCGGTTGCGGTAGCCAAGATTTTTGGCCACCACCGACGCTTCGCCCAGATCCTCCACCACAATAATGCGGCCCAGCAGGTTATCAATAATATGCTGGTACTGGGGAGCGGTCTCCACCAGGTCGGCGGCCACCTCCGCCGTGCCGGTCAGGCGGCCATTGAATCGGCTGCCCTGCACGGTATCCAGCGGCAGGAAGGTTGCGCGTCCGGCGCATTCTTCCTTCAAAAATGTGATGGCCGCGCGGGCGCAGCCTTGGTCCTGCACCACAATGTTCTGCAGCGCAAAGCCAAGTGCCGTTTCAATCGCGATTTCGTACCCCTTGCGCACGCTCAGGATACCGGCCACCGGGCCGATGATGCCCCGCAGCCGCCCACCGCCCGCGGCGCGCATGACGGCTTTTACACTCTGCTGATAGCCGTCCATGTTGCGCTCCAGATCCTCCAGAATGCGGATGCGCTGGGCGGTGTTGTTTTTATCCGCTGCGGCCTTCTGCAAAGCTTCAGCGGCTTCCGCCTGCTGGCGGCGACGGCTTTCCAGCTTGAGCTTTAAGCCGGAGCGGATGTTATCGTTGCGGGTCACGGCTTCCTCGCACTCTTTCAGGTGCTCGGCAGCAGCGTCCCGTTCCTCGGTCAGTTTTTGTGCCACATCACCCGCGGCGGCTTCCTGGTTTTTCAGACCGTTCAGCTGGGCGCGGGCCGCTTCCACGGCGGATTGCAGCCCCGCACCCCGCACCTGCAGGGCAGTGGCATTCTGCTGCATGCGGGCCATGGCGGCGCTCACGATCTCCCGCCGCTCACCGCTTTGCAGTGCCTGCTGTTCCAGCGTGTTCAGCTGCTGGCGCAGCTTGTCCGCCTCGGCATCCAGATTTTGCAGCACGGTTTGCAGCTGGGTGATTTCCGCTTTGTGCTCGTCCGCTTCCTGCGCAATCCCCTTTGCGCCTTCCCCGGCGCGGGTCAGCTCATCACTGGCGCTGCGGATCTGCTCGTTCGCGTGTTCGGTTTCGTTCTGCAAAACTGCCAGCTGGCTTTCGCTCCCGGCGTTCTGCTCGGTAATGGTGCGGATCTCAGCGTTCGCTTCCTCCACCTGCAGCATCAGCTGCTGGGCTTCGGCGCGCAGGGCTTCGGTGCGGGTGTCAAATTCATCCAGCTGGCGGGAAATGCGTGCATAGTCGCTTTCCGCCGCCTCATACTTGCGCTGCTGGTCCCGCACCGTATCCTGTGCGCGGCGGATTGAATCCACCCACAGGGTAATTTCCAGCCCCTTGCGGGTCTCGGAATATGCCAGGAACTGCTCCGCCTTTTCGCTGTCGCGTTTCAGGGGTCCAACCCGCTTTTCCAGCTCCCCCAGAATATCCCGCAGGCGTTCCAGATTGCCCTCCGCCGCGGCCAGGCGGCGTTCGGCTTCATTTTTGCGGTAGCGGTATTTGGCAATGCCAGATGCTTCCTCAAAAATCTCGCGCCGCTCGGTGGATTTTGCACCAACGATCTCCGCAATGCGCCCCTGACCCACAATGGCGTAGCCATCGCGCCCAAGGCCGGTATCCAGCAGCAGCTCGTACACATCTTTTAAGCGCACGCTCTGGCCGTTGATGGTATACTCGCTCTCTCCGCTGCGGTAATAGCGGCGGCCAATGGTTACTTCGTCCGCGTCCATTTCCAGCCCATGATCGGAGTTATCAATGGTCAGCGATACCGCCGCATAGCCCATTGCGCCGCGGGTCTGGGTGCCGCCAAAAATAACGTCCTCCATCTTGCCCGCACCGCGCAGCTGTTTGGAGCTGGTTTCGCCCAGAACCCACCGGATGGAATCCGAAATGTTGCTTTTGCCGGAGCCGTTCGGCCCCACAACACCGGTAATGCCTTCGCCAATGGTGATCCGCGTTTTATCCGGGAAGGACTTGAAGCCCTGTATCTCAAGTTCTTTTAAGCGCATAGATGCCCCTTTTTATGCCTGCTGTTCCAGCTTGGTCAGCGCCGCTTTGGCAGCCTGCTGTTCCGCAGCCTTTTTGCTGCGGCCTTCGCCCACAGCCAGCGCCTTGCCGTTCAGCGCCACAGTAACCTGGAACCGCTTATCATGCGCCGGGCCGGATTCCCCTGTCACGGTGTAGGTCAGGCGGTCGTCCGGGTGTTTCTGCACCACTTCCTGCAGGGCGGTCTTGTGGTCATCCTCGGCGGTTTTGCCCTCCGTGATGAACGGCAGGATAAAGTTGCGGGCGGTCTCAATGCCGCCGTCCAGGAACAAAGCGGCAATGGTGGCTTCAAACGCATCCGAAACCACGCTGGGGCGGCAGCGCCCGCCGCCCAGCTCCTCGCCGCGGCCCAGCCGCAGGTAAGAACCCAGGTCGATCTCCTGCGCAAACTGGAACAGCGCGTCCTCGCTGACCAGCGAAGCGCGCATGCGGGACAGTTCGCCCTCCGGGCGGGTGGAATGGTGGAACAGATAGTTTGCCACCACAACGGACAGCACACTGTCGCCCAAAAATTCCAGCCGCTCGTTATACAGCGTAGGGGTTTTGCTCTCGTTGGCGTAAGAGCTGTGGGTCAGCGCCGTGATGAGCAGTTCTTTATTCTTAAAATGGTAATGCAGCTTTTCTTCCAATTCCTCAGGGGTACGCGTGGTCATAAGATTGCCTTACCTTTCGTTCTCTCTGTTTTGCGATTGTATATCGGGATATTTTGCAGGCCGGGCGGGCAATGCCCGCCCTTGCAATGGGCTTTGGTTTTGCGGCTATCCCGTAGGGGTGCACATTGTGCGCCCGCTGCCTATATTTTGGTACCGGCCATTTCCAATGAGCGGGCATAACATTTCAATTTTCGCACGATATGCCGTTTTATTCCGCGTCTGTCTTTTCTGCTGCGGCCTTGGCGGCTACTTCGGCCAGGGCGCTCTGCATGGTGCCGCACAGGTCATTGGCAACGCACAGCTTTGCCTGGCGGATGGCGTTCTTGATGCCCTTGGCCTTGCTGGAACCGTGTGCCTTGATGACCGGCTTTGCCGCGCCCAGCAGCGGTGCGCCGCCGATCTCCTCAGAGTCCATCATGTGCTTCAGATTGCGCAGCCCGCCTTTTACGCCAAGGTAGCACAGCTTGGTCACAATGCTCTGCATAAAGATGTCTTTCAGCATGCCCAGCAAAGTACCTGCCACACCCTCGGTCAGCTTCAGCACCACATTGCCCACAAAGCCGTCGCAGACGATAACGTCCACCTCACCAGCCATAATATCACGCGGCTCAATGTTGCCCACAAAGCGGATGGCCGGGTTTGCTTTCAGCAGGCCGTGGGCTTCGCGGTACATCGGGGTGCCCTTGGTGTCCTCGGCGCCGTTGTTCACCAGCGCGACGGCGGGGTCCTTGCGGCCCATGACCTTATTCATGTACACGCTGCCCATGGTGCCAAAGGCATTCAGCATCTCGGCACGGCATTCGGCGTTCGCGCCGCAGTCCAGCAGCAAAAACGGCTGCTTTTTGCCCGGCATGCAGGTAGCCAGCGCCGGGCGCTTGACCCCCTTGACGGTGCGCACGATCAAACTGGTGCCCACATGCAGCGCGCCGGTGGAGCCGGCGGAAACAAAGGCATCCGCCTCGCCGTTTTTCAGCATCGTCAGGCCTTTGACCAGGCTGGAATCCGTTTTGTGGCGCACGGCCTTGACCGGGTCATCGTGCATATCCACATCCTCGGTGCAGTGAATCAGCTCAAAGGGGGTCAGGTCCACGCCAAGCTCCTGGGCAGCGGCCTTGATCTTGGCTTCATCACCCAGCAGGGCCAGGGTCATGCCATCACCAAACTCTTTTACCGCATCGGCTGCGCCCTGTACGGTCGATTTCGGGGCGTTATCGCCACCCATTGCGTCCAGTAAAATTTTCATAATCCACCTCAGTGTTCCGCTTCGGCTGCCCATGCCCGCATAGCGGCCTGTGCAGCATCAGAAAGTGCCATATACCGTTCGCGCTTATCCCGGATGGTGTCAATCTCCTCGGTGCGCGGCAGAATGCCCATGTTGGCACCCATGGGCTGGAAGTCCTTGTTGGGGGTGGTGATATAATCGATCAGTGCGCCACACATCGTTGTGGTCGGCGGGGGCGGCAGCTCTCTGCCCTGCAAACGGGCGTACAAATTGCGCGCTGCCAGCAGGCCGGAAGCCGCGCTTTCCATATAGCCCTCAAACCCGGTGATCTGCCCGGCAAAAAACACGTTGGGGTGCTCTTTCAGGTAGAGCCCCTTGGTCAGCACCGCCGGGCTTTCCAAAAAGGTATTGCGGTGCATCACGCCATAGCGGATGAACTCTGCATGTTCCAGGCCGGGAATCATCGAAAAAACGCGCTTCTGCTCGCCCCATTTCAAATTGGTCTGGAAACCAACGATATTGTACAGCGTGCGGGCGGTGTTTTCGGCGCGCAGCTGTACGTTGGCCCAGGGGCGGTGGCCGGTGCGCGGGTCCCGCAGGCCCACCGGGCGCAGCGGGCCATAGCGCATGGTATCCGCCCCGCGGCCCGCCATCACCTCAATAGGCATACAGCCTTCGTACACCGTCAGCTCCCCATCAAAGTCATGCAGAGGGGCACGCTCCGCGTTCAACAATTCGTTATAAAACGTTTCATATTCCAATTTGTTGAATGTGCAGTTCAGGTAATCGGCTTCACCGCGCCCGTAGCGGGACGCCGCAAAGATCTTTTCCATATCCAGGCTTTCGGCGCTCACAATGGGAGCCACGGCGTCAAAAAAGCTCAGCCGGTGGCTGCCGGTCAGCGCGGCAATCTGCTCCGCCAGCACACCCTCGGTCAGCGGGCCGGAAGCCACCAGCACCGGAACGCTTTCGTCCAGCGCGGTCACTTCCTCGCGGTGAACGGTAATGTTGGGGTTCTTTTCCACCATTTCCGTCACGGCGGTGGAAAACACATCACGGTCCACCGCCAGTGCACCGCCAGCCGCCACGCGGGCGGTCTCGGCAGCATCCAGCAGGTGGGACCCCATCATGCGCATTTCAATTTTCAGCAGGCCGGAAGCCGAATCCGGCCGTTCCGCCTTGAGGGAGTTGGAGCAGATCAGCTCCGCAAAGCCTGCACTTTTGTGCGCAGGCGAAAACTTGACCGGCTTTTGCTCGTACAGGTCCACCTGCACGCCGTGGTCCGCCAGCCAAAGGGCGGCTTCGCACCCGGCCAGCCCGGCACCGATGATTTTGATTTGCATGCGTTATTTCTCCGCGTTTTTCTTTTCGATATTCTTCACAAACCCGCAGCCCTCTTTGGCGCAGTACAGCTGGCCGCGGCGCTTGAACAGCGTTTTGCCGCAGTGGGGGCAGGTTTCCGGCACGGGTTCATCCCATGTCATAAAGTTGCAGGTGGGGTAGTTGCTGCAGCCGTAATACACGCGGCCCTTGGCGCTTTTGCGCAGCAGCATATGGCCGCCGCACAGCGGGCACAGGCCGCCGGTATCCTTTACAATGGGGTGGGCGTTGCGGCACTCCGGAAAGCCGGAACACGCCACAAACTTGCCGTACCGCCCGCTTTTGATCACCATGGGGCGGCCGCATTTTTCGCAGATCTCGTCGGTGGGGATATCCTCCACTTTGATCTTTTTGCCCTCCATGTTCTTTTCGGCGGCTTCCAGGCTTTTTTCAAAGCCCTGGTAGAAATCGTCCACTGTTTTGACCCAGTCCGCCTTACCGGCTTCCACAACGTCCAGCTTTTTCTCCATATCGGCACTGAATGTCGGGTCCACGATATCGGGGAACTGTTCCAGCATGACCTGGTTCACCGCGCGGCCCAGTGGGGTGGTTTTGAGCTTTTTCTGCTCTTTTTCCACATAGCCGCGGTCCACAATGGTGGTAATGATCGGCGCATAGGTGGAAGGGCGGCCAATACCGTTTTCTTCCAGCGCATGGATCAGCGTTGCTTCAGTATAGTACGGCGGCGGCTGGGTGAATTTCTGCTCCGCCGAAAGCTTGTTCAGTTTCAGGTCCTGGCTCACTTCCAGCGGGGGCAGGGCGGTTTCTTTCTTCTGCTTATCGTCGGTGGCTTCCTCATACAAAGCGGTAAAGCCGTCAAACGTTACATGGAAACCCGATGCGCGGAAGATATAATCCCCCGCCGTGATGTTGGCCGAAACGGTATCCATCAGGCAGTCTGCCATCTGGGATGCCATAAAGCGGCTCCAGATCAGGCGGTACAGCTTGGCTTCATCGCCGGAGATGCTGCCCTCCACCTGGTCCGGCGTCAGTTCCGGCATTGAGGGGCGGATGGCTTCGTGGGCATCCTGTGCCGCTGTGGCGGAGCGGGATTTCCAGACGCGCTTTTTGTTGCAGACGTAATTTTCGCCCCAGGTCTTGCCGATAAAGGTCTTAGCGGCTGCGGCGGCTTCGTCCGCAATGCGCAGACTGTCAGTACGCATATAGGTGATCAGACCGATCTGGCCATAGCCGTGCACCTCCATACCTTCATACAGGCGCTGGGCGGCACGCATGGTGCGGGTGGCCGAAAACCCCAGTGCGCGGCTGGCATCCTGCTGCAGGGTGGAGGTGATGAACGGTGGCTGCGGCTGGCGGCGGCGCTGGCCCTTATCCACACGGGTCACGGTGTAGGGTTTGCCGTCCAACGCGGCCAGAATGGCATCCGCCTGTTTTTTATTTTTCACCACCAGCTTGGTGCCGTCCGCCTGGGCTGTCAGCCGTGCGTTGAACGCACAGCCGCTCTGGCGGGGCTTCAGGTTGGCGTCAATGTTCCAGTATTCTTCGGGCTTAAAGTTTTCAATTTCGATCTCGCGGTCGCGGATAATGCGCACCGCCACGCTCTGCACGCGGCCAGCCGAAAGCCCGCGGCGCACCTTATGCCACAAAAACGGGCTGAGCTTATAACCCACCAGGCGATCCAGCGCGCGCCGGGCCTGCTGGGCGTTGAACAGATCCATATCAATGGTACGCGGGTGGGCCATACCCTCCTGCACGCCCTTTTTGGTGATCTCGTCAAAGGTCACGCGGTTGGGGGCGGTGGGGTCCAGCCCCAGCACATTGGCCAGATGCCAGCTGATTGCCTCGCCTTCACGGTCCGGGTCGGTTGCCAGATAGACGGTCTGTGCTTTTTTCGCTTCGGCTTTCAGGTCCTTGACCAGCGCGGTCTTGCCTTTGATGGTAATATACTTTGGGGTATAGCCATGTTCCACATCAATGCCCAGCGTGCTGGCGGGCAGGTCCCGGATATGGCCCATGCTGGCCGTTACGGTATAGCCGCGGCCCAGGTATTTGCCAATGGTCTTTGCCTTGGCCGGGGATTCCACGATCACCAGCTTGGTGCCGGGCTTTGCTTCGGTCTTTTTGGTGGTGCGCTTTGCGGCAGGTTTTTTGGCTGCGGTTTCGCCGTCCTCTGCCTTAGCTGCCTTGGTTTTGGTCGTTGTCTTTTTCGTGGTTGCTTTTTTTGCGGCAGGTTTTTTCGCTGCAGTCTTTTTTGCGGCAGGTTTTTTTGCCGGGGTTTCTTCCGGCTGCGCTGCCTGCTGGGCAGTCAGCTCCAGTTCAGTTTGCTTTGCCATATCTGTTTCTCCCAAATTGGCGTATAAGTTCTATGGCAACACCGCACAATTCCCGCCTTGCGGCTTAAGCACCGCTCCGGCAGC
>ERZ791821.1427-NODE-1427-length-12670-cov-6.948950_pt1 | contig 12670 bp, 9 predicted proteins | sample MGYA00510300_ERZ791821 | MGnify/ENA primary metagenome ERZ791821 (study PRJEB30046, sample SAMN00792034) | human gut metagenome | study: EMG produced TPA metagenomics assembly of the A metagenome-wide association study of gut microbiota in type 2...
CTTTAGGAACGCCGAGGATTTCGTAATAATCTCGTTTCGTACTCATATGGGCAACCCCTCTTATCTACCTTACTTCTGGTCGTCGTCTACTACTTTATAGTCTGCGTCGACTACCTTTTCGCCGCCCTGGGCGCTCTGCTGCGCACCGCCCTGAGCGCTGCCTGCGCCGGCCGGGCCCTGCTGAGCCTGCTGCTGCGCGCCGGCCTGCTTGTACATTTCACTCGTCAGGTCGTAGAGCGGTTTCGTAACGGCTTCGGACGCCGATTTGATCTTGTCGAGGTCGTCGCTCTTCATAGCTTCCTTCAAATCGGAAATCTTGCTCTTAATATCGGAAACCTTGGAAGCGTCAGCTTTGTCGCCCAGGTCTTTGATCGTCTTTTCAGCCTGATAAATCAGGGAGTCGGCGTTGTTCTTCGCTTCGATGAGTTCCTTGCGCTTCTTATCTTCTGCTTCGTGAGCTGCCGCTTCCTTGACCATGCGGTCGATTTCGCTCTTGTCGAGGCCCGACGAAGACTGAATGGTGATCTTCTGTTCCTTGCCTGTGCCGAGGTCTTTCGCCGAAACGTTTACGATGCCGTTGGCGTCGATGTTGAAGGTAACTTCGATACGGGGTACTCCGCGCGGTGCTGCGGGGATGTCGGACAGTTCGAAACGGCCCAGTGTCTTGTTGTCGGCAGCCATTTCGCGTTCGCCCTGCAGGACGTGTACGTCGACGGAGGGCTGGTTATCGACAGCCGTAGAGAATACCTGGCTGTTGGAAGTCGGGATCGTCGTGTTCCGTTCGATAATCTTCGTAAATACGCCGCCCAGCGTTTCAATGCCCAGGGACAACGGCGTTACGTCGAGGAGCAGTACGTCTTTGACGTCGCCTACGAGAACGCCGGCCTGGATAGCCGCGCCGATAGCGACGCATTCATCGGGGTTGACGCCCTTGCTCGGTTCCTTGCCGAGGATGGATTTAATAGCGTCCTGTACAGCAGGAATACGGCTGGAGCCGCCGACGAGGATGATCTTGTCGATTTCGTCGATAGTGAAGCCCGAATCAGCGATGGCTTTCTTCGTCGGTTCCATCGTACGGTGTACGAGGTCTTCCGTCAATTCGTTGAATTTAGCCCGTGTCAAGGTCAAGTCGAGGTGTTTCGGGCCCGTAGCGTCAGCCGTGATGAACGGCAGGTTGATGTTCGTCGAAAGAACCGTAGACAGTTCGATTTTCGCTTTTTCTGCAGCTTCCTTCAAGCGCTGTTCAGCCATCTTGTCGGCCGAGAGGTCGATGCCCGTCTGGCCCTTGAATTCGCTGACCATCCAGTTCATGACAGCGTTGTCGAAATCGTCGCCGCCGAGGTGCGTATCGCCGTTGGTAGCCTTAACTTCGAAGACGCCGTCGCCCAGTTCGAGGATAGATACGTCGAAGGTACCGCCGCCGAGGTCGAATACGAGAATCTTGCCTTCGCCGCCCTTATCGAGGCCGTATGCCAAGGCAGCCGCCGTCGGTTCGTTGACGATACGGAGCACGTCGAGGCCTGCAATCTGGCCGGCGTCCTTCGTAGCCTGACGCTGGGAGTCGTTGAAGTAAGCCGGAACAGTGATGACCGCCTGGGTTACTTTTTCGCCCAAATAGCTTTCAGCATCAGCTTTCAATTTCTGCAGTACCATAGCGGAAATCTGCTGGGGCGTGTATTTTTCGCCGTTGATGTCGACGGTGTAGCTTTCGCCCATGTGACGTTTAATGGAAGAAATCGTGTTTTCCGGATTGGAAACGGCCTGACGTTTTGCCAGCTGGCCTACGAGGCGTTCGCCTGTCTTGGAAAAGCCTACGACAGACGGCGTCAGACGGGAACCTTCTGTATTCGTGATGACGGTCGGTTCGCCGCCTTCCATAACAGCTACAACAGAGTTTGTCGTACCTAAGTCAATACCAATTACTTTACTCATGATGAATTCCTCCTCAATATGTTTCTACGATGATTAACCGTTAAATGCAACTTTTACCATAGCCGGACGCAAGGTCTTGTCGCCCAGCAAATAGCCTTCCTGCAGCACTTCCACGACGACGTCGTTGTCGTATTCGTCGCTGGCCACCCGCATGACTGCCTGATGGTAGTTCGGGTCGAAGGGCTTGCCGACGGCGTCGATTTTTACAACGCCTTCCTTTTCCAGGACGGTCATGAGCTGTTTATAAATCATTTCATAGCCGTCTACGAAGGATTTCAGCTCGTCCGTCAGCTTGTCCTGCGGCACCTGCAGGGCCCGTTCGAAGTTGTCGACGACGGGAAGGACGTTCTGCAGGACTTCCATTTTTACGACTTCAGAAATCTGAAGTTTTTCGCCGGCCGTCCGCTTTTTGAAATTGGCGAAGTCGGCCTGCAGGCGCATATACCGCTGCTGCATTTCCGCAACGGCTGCTTCTGCTTTGGCATCGGTCGAAGCGGTTTCTTCTGCCGCTTGTTCTTCATCTGCCGCCGGAGCAGCTTCGGCCGTTTCGTTTACTTCTGCTTTTTCAGCTTCTGCCGCTTCCTCGGCGGCCTGCTGTTCGCGCTTCTTGTCTTTATCTTTGCTCATCTGTATGAAAACCTCCTATGTGTCATCGTGATAATGCTCTAAAATATTCGTCACATGCTGCTTCATAAAATCGAGGAGACCGATGATCTTGGCATATTCCATGCGCGTCGGCCCCAGCACGGCAATCTTGCCGAGGACGACGTCGTTTGCCTTGAAAGTCGCCTCGATGATGCTGCAATCATTGATAGGAGATAGGTTCGCTTCTTCCCCAATGCGCACGGTCACGGTCTTCTGCGGCTCCTGGCCGCCGTCGCTGAACAGATTGGCCATGACGTCCTGTTCCTCCAGCATGGTGAACAAGTTTTTCGCCTTCGCTACGTCTTTGAACTCCGGCTTGTTTAAGAGCTCCATGGCCCCGCCCTTGTACAGCTGCTGCTCCCGGCGGAAGGCCTGATGGATAGACCGGAAGGCCAGCCGGTACAGCTCCAGGTCGCCGACGATGGATTCGTGAAACTGCTCCAGCATTTCCATGTTGATGCGGCTCACAGGAAGGCCGGCCAGGTAATGCGTCAGCTTTTCGGCAATGACGTTCAGCTCGTCTACGTCCGTATCTTCGGGCTTCGGGAAAATACAGTTCTCGATCTGGCCCGAATCGGTGACGACGATCATGATGGCCCGCCGGAAATCCAGGGGCAGGAAGCGGATGTACTTCAGCTTCGAGCTCACCTGCTGGGCCGCCATGACCAAGGTCACGTTGTGGGTGATCTTGGACAAGACCTTGGCCGTCGACTGGAATATCTGGTCGACGTTGTTCATCTTATCGTGGAACCAGGACTGGACGAACCGCTTTTCTTCCTCGGAAATCTGCGTCGGCTCCAGCAGGCAGTCGACGTAAAACCGATAGCCCTTGATGGACGGAATCCGTCCGGCCGACGTGTGGGGCTGTTCCAAATAGCCCAGCATTTCCAAATCGAACATTTCATTGCGGATCGTCGCGGCGCTGACGCCTAAATTGTACTTTCGGGCAATAGTCCGCGAGCCGACCGGTTCGGCAGAAGTGATATAGTCCTGAATGATGGCTTGCAATATTTTTTGTTTTCTCTCATCCAAATCCATATGCATCACCTCTGCTTCTGCTCATTTGACTTATTGATTAGCACTCATGCAATTTGAGTGCTAACGACTATATAAAAGATAGCATGATTGCAAGTATTTGTCAATGATTTTAGGCCAAAAAACGGCTAATTAGTCAAAAAGTCAAACAACTTTTTTTGATGCAATCCTATCTATAGCAAAACAGCCCGGCCGCTGCCAGCCGGACTGCTCTCTATATACCGTTACGTCGTCGTCTGCCCTTTCTTCTTCCGGGGCGGCGTCATCGCTTTCCGGGCCCACTGGAAAAATTCCTGCCGCGAATCCCACAGGAACAAGTTTTCCTGATAGCAGCTGACTAATTCGCTTTCCGTATACAGCTGATATTCATCTATATATTCGGATTCATCGAGCAGCCGTAGTTCTGCCGCATCCTTGAGGAATGACCGGAACCCGCGGTACGTCGTGCTCAATCGTTTCAATACGCCTTTGGCTTCCTCTGATTTCCCCTCTTGGAAATACAGCAGCGCCAGAGGCAGCTGAAATCCGGCCGAATCGTCGACTTCCTTGAATTGACGCATCAGCTTCAGGGCGTTGTATTCGTCTTCCATATAGACATACAAGTGCATCAGCGTATATCGGACGCCCAGATTATCGCTGCAGTTTAATTTTAAAATTTCCTTGCCTACGGCGATGGCCTTCCGCAGCATCATGCACTGCTGCAGCAGAAACATATACATATGCATAAGCCGGATATACGGGCGCGTCTCCAAAACCTGATAAAAGTCGCCTACGGACTGCTGGTAAATCTTCCGCTCCCGCAGATCTTCCTTGCCCAGAGCCAGCAGCCGTTCGACGTCGGGCAGATACTCATGATAGGCCCGCTTGTCCAAAAACAGCAGGGCAGACAATACGTCCAGATTTTTCGGCTCCAGTTCCTTCGCCTTTTCCAGATACCGTCTCTGCACCTTTTTGCTCCTGGCTCGTCCGGCCAGCTCTAACCAGTCGAATACGTCTTCCGCCGTTTCCTCCGTCAGCGGCTCCTGTGCTTCCAGCATAGTATTCGTCTGGTCCATATATTCCTGAATCAGCTGGTTCAATTCTTCGTCGGACGCCGGTTTCCGACCGCCCAATCGCCGCTCAATGAACTCGTGAATATTTTTAAATTCTTTTTCCGTAGCCAAACTCATAGATATCGCCTCGCAAATGTAGTATATATTGCTTATTATTTACTATTGTATCAATCGTCAAATCCTTTGACTAGTAAAAAGAGAAAAAGAATAGTTTTTTTGCAAATAGTTTTGACAAGAGCGATTGTGACAGCCGCCTTATTCTGTTAGTATTTCCTTCAGAATATACGAGTACGCTGTGCTACTAGGTTTAGGGGTCTTTTCCATCGCCTGCCGTATCTGCCCCTATGGGCTGCGGCATAGAAGCCATAGGGCGGCATGACGGCGCCGCATATGTTCTTTTATTTTTGCATGATGAAATCTCCTTGCCATGTTTTTATACTTTTTGACCCGTATCCCAAGGCTGCCAGGGCCTGCATATTCTATGATTTTCAGATATTTTGCTAACCCGAATTTACGGCCCGTTCTTTAGCCGTTATACCTATGGCAGCGCTTCGTATACGGGACAAATGCCTTCGCCTAAGCTGACGTCCGGACTGCCCCAGTTCCTATCGCTGATATGGCGGAGTCCGCCCTGGCCGGAAGGCATAGACCTTTCGCGCTCGTACGGACTGGGCGCCGTATCATGGCGGGGATTTCCCTTGCAGTGAACCAATACGGCACGGATATACGGGACGCTGGACTCGCCCTTCTTCAAGGCAATGCAAATAGCCCGGCAAACGGCCTCGTCGCCCCAGCGCCGCGCCAACCCCTGCAAGGCTTCTGCAGTCTGCCTGTCGGCCTTGCCGAACAAGGCTTCATAATACAGGAGGGCCTTGCCGCCCGGCGGAGACGACGGCTCCTCCCTATCGCCGCAGGTATCCCGCCCCTCGTCGAGATAATCTGCAGCAAAATCTGCCCCTGGCGCATATGCCCTGTCTTCGGTTACATACGACATCCCTTGGTTCGCTTCCTCTCCCTGTATGCCGTCTATGTCGTCCCTATCATACGCCGCAAATTCCTGCCTTTCGGAAAGCTGTGTGCAGGTCAGACCAGCCCCGCCACATGATGCAGCGTATTCCGTTTCAGGTATTGGCTCGTTGATGTTCTGCATTTTTTCGTCAAGTATAGCCCCAACTTGTTCATTATGCTGAACGAAATCTAATGCAGCCTTGCCATACGGCACGGTATATCCCGTTTGTTGTGCCTGTCCATGGGCACGCAGTCTTTTCTTATCGGTCACAGCGACGGTCTTCATGCCATTTCGGCGATAATCCACAGCAGTCCCGCCGTACGATGCAGCAGGTTCCGTTTCAGGTGTTGGCTCGTTGATGTTCTGCATTTTTTCGTCAAGTATAGCTCCAACCTGTTCATCATGCTGAACACAATCCCATTCAGCCCTGCCATACGACGCAACATATCCCGTTTCACAGGCCTGCCCATTGACGCCCTGTAGTCTCTCATCGGGCATACAGCCAGCCATTTCATTATGGGAAGCACCAGCTGCTGCCTTCGCCTGTCCCTCCCGCTGCCGCTGGCGATACCGTCTCATGCGGTCCCGGGCATCGCTGCGCTTCTTCTCGTCACGGGAAAAGCTCTGGATTTCATCCCAGGGCACGAGGCGGATCAGCCCCGTTTCATCGCGGCTGATGAGGTCAATCTGCTCAAACACGTCCAGCACCCGTTCCACAAAGGCCTTGCGGCGGCGCAGCTGACGAGCCAGCAGCTCCGTCGGCATAGCCTGTCTCTCCGATACGTATATGTAGCCGTCGTCGTTGATCATGCCGGCCAAATCCTTGAGATAAAACCAGATGACGAAATACGAATCGCCATAAGGCTGACTCAGCAAATACATCATCCGCGGGTCCTGAAATAACCCAACCTTCGTCTGAAACCATCGCAGCGCCTTCATGTCCGCACCTCTCCCTTCGCATCTCTCTATAGTAGTAAGGGACACGAAGGGCCGAATTTATTTCCCTTATTGCCAAACTTGCATAAAACGCAACGCAAAAAACGATTCATCAAAAAAAGAAAATACACTAAATAAAAAATAGACAGAAAAAATATAAAAAGAAAGAGAAAAAGAAAAGAAGACGTTACGCGTAACGCCGTGAAGCGTCAGAAACCAAATGAAAGCTAAAAACGGCTTAATATAGCCATTTATGGTTCTAAGTCCTTGCCAGCCATACACTGTGATTTAGTGCAATAGCAGCTATTTACAGAAAAAGTTTCACACAGTTATAAATTTATTTACTCACAACAACTTGACTCTGTCCCCTTATATGTCATGGTTCCCTAATATCTCTCGCTAAGGTATAATATACCTGCTAAAAAGCACGTTGCACACTTGCTGCGACGTGCTTTTTAGTATGAAAAAAATCGTCTGAAAAGCAAAAAAAGTGCCTCTTTCAAGACACTTTTTTCGCAAAAATTACAAAACAACGACTGTGTTTTTCTTCTTATTTTCATCTAGATCAGGAATTTTTTCACCACATAAAATTTCCATTGATTCAAATTGTCTTTCCGTAATCAACAAGGTCCGAATAGATCCTTCTTTAGGCAATGCATGTAATATTCTCATCCGGTGTTTATTAGCTGCTTCTATACCGTTGCACAGGCGCACATAGACGGAAAATTGCATCATATAATATCCGTCTTTTAAAAGAAATTGCCGAAACTGCGTCGCTGCCCGTCGTTCTGCCTTTGTTCGAACAGGTAAATCAAACATGACGATTAAACGCATAAACCTACTCATACGCATGAATCTGCAAAGGCAGCAGTTCCGGCAGCAGCAAGCATTTTTCTTTTTCTATATAGGTACGGATCAGGCTTTGCACCGTCCGTTCTATGGCGTAATGAACGGCATGAACTTCATTTCCGGAGAAGACATTACAACTTAATAATTGGACCAGCTCTCGACGTACTGCAGCACTCATCTCCTTTTCTTCCGTTCCAACATGCCGATACGCATATATATCGACAATAGGCCGAAACGGTTCAATTAAATCGTCAGCCAAATTAAATGAATTTAACTCGCTGTGATGAAATATTCCCAAGCTAGGTTCGAATCCGTATAAGGCCAAATACCGAGCAATGGAACTGCGAAGCACTGCATAGCCGTAATCCATAATACTGTTTACTACATCGCCGCTATGGCGAATAAAATCGTCCCCATATAAAGTTTTAAAATACGCTGCTGCCGCAGATCCCTCGGCGTTCGTGCTGTCGCCGGATTTGACCTTATCTATAAACTTTTTGACAATATTTTCTTTTCCGCACAGTTCCAGACACCGTCCCTGATTATAAATCTTTTGTTGTATAATTTGCTTCCAAAGCTGCTTTTTCCGCGGCCTTGTCTGCCCTATCTGCAGATTTATCATCTTCAATCGCCGGGAATTAGCCGCAAAAGGCAGCATAACGGCGCTGGGCAAGTGTTTCTCGTTGCACAATATGACGACAGCGCCGTTTTTTACTATCGTTTCCAAACAATACCCTGTAATTGCAATACGGCGATTATCTATCAGCAGCGTAGCGATATCTTCAATAGGAATATGATGTATCTGTTCAGCTTCTATAAAAAGCTGGCTGTTTTTCTGATATACCTTTGTACCACTTTCTATGATGATATGTTGATACATTCTGCATCACGCCTTTATTTAAATCCTAATCTTTTTTCTTTCTGTACATAGTGTATATTGCCTAAAACATCTACCGTACATTTCTGTAATTTGGCAATCGTTTTGATGCCCAAACTTTCTTTTACATAGGTATTATCGTGATTCAACACAGTAATACTGGCCGTAGAAATTCCTGCTTTTCTATAATAAAGAAACATTTCCTTTCGTTCTATCTTTGGAACCAACGGACACCCTTTTACAGTATGAAAAGATATTGGGGTGGGGGATTCTATATAAATTAAATCATTGGGATACAGCGAAAACAAGAAATCTTCATCTCTCATAACTTTCCAATCATTGTATGATTTATTGGGAACTACAGCTTTATTCGGCAATGTTTCTTTTACTGTATCTGCCACATATATAGGTACAAAATAATATGCATTTTTCCCTCTTTCTTCTACGCCAAACACGTCAATGCGGATCATACTGCCATTATCCGCTATACCTTTGCCTTGGTTCACCGTTACGTTCAAGCTCGATTTAGTCATGATTTTTACTTTTTTGACTTCTGGTCCAGGCGTCCCGTCAGATTTCGGTTTGTAAAAAGGATCTTTAAAAGCTTTGTTACTATCGCCGCCAAATTGCTCTAGTCGTCGTTTCAATGCATCATATAGTATTTTGTCGCTGCTAGGATTGTAGTACCCTTCAATTTCACCATCTTTCAATTTCAAATTGGTCAAGTCTGTCTTGACCATCGTATACCCATCCTGCTGCATTTTAGCGCTGCGTATCGTTTCCATATGAGCCGGCCCATGAACCTTGCGGTTAGGCATGCGTGAGACAAAAGGCGCAGAAATACTGACAATGCCTTCATATGTCGGCAGCCCCAGCGCTGCAATCGCTTCTGCCGGATTATCACTGACACGCGCTTCCAATTCCTGGCGAAATTTCGGCCATGGTTCGGGGAAGGGGTCAGTTTTGCGCGGATTAGCAGTCTGAAGCACTTCTCCTGTCTCTTTGTCAACAATCGTACCGTCTGCCGTCATGAACTGCCGCAGCTCTTTTATTTTACTGTAGCAGGAAATCTTATTGACTACGCCTTGAGTCACACAGGCAATAATAACGGCATCAACGGCATGATGCAGGTCTCCGTTTTCGCGAATTTTAGAAATACCCAGCCGTTTGCGGACATATGCCGTCACAGCACCGTTTACGGGAATAATGCGTCGTTTTCTGTCCGTATATCCTTCTTTTAATGGGATATGCTGTCTCAAATAATTATACAAGTACCGGCTGATATACTGCGTATCCTGCAGATGTCTATCCTTCCATTCTTTTTCAGCGTCAGCAGAATAATTGACGCGCAGTAAGTTATTGCGCTTTTTCCCATCAGAAATCGTACGCTTTACCCATCTGACAAACGCTTCTTTCCGTTCCGGCTTATCTTGAAAATACTCCATAGGCGTCCGATTGCCCTTGTCCCGGTTTTCTTTCGTCAACACTAATACCTTGTTGCGGTATGTATCATCAAAAGAACGGCTATATGGGATAATGTGATCTACTTCTGCATAGGTGGAATCATGCAAAAGGCGGTCCACATCGAACTTTTTCTGAGAATAAGCACAATCGCCTTGTTGCTGTTCGTATAATTTATACTTGACAATATCCAACCCCGTCGGCTGCATGACGTTTAACTCATGGAGCTTAGTTTTGATTTCTTCGTTGCGGGATTGATTGTCCTTCATGGCCTTTTCTAATTCGGTCCGTTCTTTTGCGTTTTTAGCCAGTTCGCGGGCTAATTCAATATGAATTTCCACAGGCGGACATCCATATTGCCGGATAATCGCCTTAATAACTTTCAAAGCCTGACTCAACGCCCGTTTTACTACTGGATTCGGGATATCACTGATATTTCCCTGACTGCTTTTCTGCGGATCGTATCCAGCGATTTCACAGGCTTTTGTATATACATGGCCCTGCTTCAGGGGTTCCAGCAGCTTATAGCATGCCTTGACAGACAAGTGACCGAATTTACTGAATCCCGATATATTTTCTAATAAAGCTTCGGCGTCGGCCAGCTCAATAGCATGTTCCAGCAAATAGCTTTTAATGGCTTCATCATTTTTGTAGACAGTAAACGCATAGGCAATGGCATCAATCTGCTCATGGCTTAATTCTGAAATACGGTCTTTCTTCACCTTATCCAAAGCTTTGCGAATCGCATGATATTCTTTGACCCAGCTAAATTTTGCCTTTTTTTCTGCTTCTTCTGCCGTTTTATATTGGTCTAAATTATAATTTACATCTAAAAAGCGAACTGTATCATCCAGTCCAAGCTTATTGCGAATATCTTTAAAAGTGATATTTTCTTTTTTCCAAGCGAATGCGGCCAACGTTTCTTTTTCCGCCTGTGACAAAAAACGATATGTCCCTTCACAGGTTACGCGAAGATGATTAATTTTCTGCCATATATTAAAAGCCATAAAGGCATAGCTGGCTTTAGGCGCTCGTTTTTCACCGTCTTCAAAGGTGCAACAGCCGATCATTTTTTCAATTTGGTTTCCGCTATATGGGCTGTTCATACCGGGACCTTCATCAAAATTGCGCTGCGCCGAAAACAGTTCCATATATTCTTCTTTTAATTTTTCCGATGCATATGCTTGCCCCAGATTCCGCTGTACGTCAAACAGAGTATGAATTTCATCAGTCAGCATAGCCCTGCTGACAGTAAACGTATAAGAGCCGCCTTTATTTCGTTTACAGGCTTTAAATTTTTCGTTTTTATACAGCATTTCACCAACTGTGCGATAATTTTTCAGGAGTTCTTGATTTTCCGTAATAGCATTCAGCATCTGGCCTTCATCGCCGCTGTCGCTGATATGTTTCCGATTGGATTTGAAACCACGGTGCTTAGCAAAGAAAATCAGCAGTCTGGCCCAATCTGAATTGGAAACAGGCTGGCTTAACGCCTGATACCGCAGTTCGTAAATATCTGTTTTTCCTGCCGAATCATCATACAACACTGCGACTTGCTGTTCATCTAGTATATCATTCCGAATCAAATACCGCCTCACGCGATGAAGCCGAAACCGACGCCGTCTTGTTAGCCGACGAGCGCTGCGCGCCATCCGCCGCGGCGCAGCTAAGGCTTCCCCCGTCTTCGGCACTTCTGCTTTTTCAAAAATCCGGGAGTTTAAATCAACAATACGTATGGGCTCATCGTGTGTATCTAATTCCAATACAGCCCATCCCACAGATGTAATACCAATATCTAAGCCTAATACATAATTCATATCATCACTCCCTGTCTTTAAAATAAGTCTATATAAAAAGATAACGGTATGCCAAAAGGCATACCGTTAGAGCTTTGCGGTACCAACTACGTTGGACCTTATTATAATAACCTAATATCTCTCGCTAAGATATAATTACTACATTTATAGTGTACAATAAATAAGACCTAACGTCAATGCCATCAAAAGCTACTTATATTTTATTCAATTTATTAGTTAATTAAATTTTAATATATACAAAAAGAACAGTCAATACTATACGGGAAAATTCAAAGATTTCAATTTATTTGTTATAATAAGATAGCCATTATGCTGAAGCATAATTGTGGATTGAAATAATTTATTAGTGATGCATTCACTGCTCAAAAGCTCCGTTGGCAGATATATTCTGCTGCGGAGCTTTTGAGCTGCAATGCATTTAAAAAAAATAGGACTGTCACACGAAGAGGCTAATGATTCTTCATGCGACAGTCCCTTTCCTTGACACCTATTCTACTGCAAGTTAACCCATTCAAGAATACGTACTATTCTCTGCAAAAATATTTATTTTTCCAAGGTCTTGACGAAGCCGTTTTCCTTCAGCCAATCCGTATTCTTTTCCGTCAGGGCCTTCTGGAGATCTTTAAGGCTCAGGTTTTCTACTTCAATAATTTGCTGCGTCTGGGTGACGTATTTCGTTTCTTCATAAACGTAATCGCTTAATTCTTCTTCATCGACCAGATCCTTAATGGCAAAGCGGATATCTTCCGAATCCTGCAAGGTGACGAGAAGCTTTCGCCAGTATTCAAATTCTTCCTCAGTCATCGTAAATGCGCCGAAGTCGTCCGTATCCAGACGGTCCTGGGCACAGATGACGTTTTTGGCGTAATCTACGCCGGCAATTTTGTCGTACACATGCAAATTCCGTTCTTCTCCGTTTACATATATGCGCATACTGTTTCCTCCTAAATAATTCAGTTATTGCGTGTCATAACAAATTCAGAATACAAAAAAATCCCGCAGCCATGAACTGACCCCCAAATGTTAGACCAAAAATCTAACGATTGGAGGTCAGTTT
>ERZ791821.1429-NODE-1429-length-12648-cov-4.790439_pt1 | contig 12648 bp, 10 predicted proteins | sample MGYA00510300_ERZ791821 | MGnify/ENA primary metagenome ERZ791821 (study PRJEB30046, sample SAMN00792034) | human gut metagenome | study: EMG produced TPA metagenomics assembly of the A metagenome-wide association study of gut microbiota in type 2...
TGGAGGTGATGGTCAGGATAGAGGTGGTAGCCTCGGAGTTGCGGTAGGTGTGGCGCTTTTTGATCATCTCAAGGAAGGTCTTGAGCAGCCACACACCGATCTCATCGGCGCGGTCGTCGTCGTTGCCGTACTTGGGGAAGTCGCCCTCGGTCTCAAAGCCGGTGGCAAGACCGTTTTCATCGCGCACCACCTTCACCTTGGCGTACTTGATGGCGCTCAGGGAGTCGATGACGTGGGAGAAGCCTGCAATGCCGGTGGCAAAGGTGCGGCGCACATCGGTATCGATAAGTGCCATCTCGGCTTCCTCGTAGTAGTACTTGTCGTGCATATACTGGATGAGGTTCAGCACGTTGACGTACAGGCCGGCCAGCCAGTCCAGCATCTGCACATACTTGGGCAGCACTTCGTCGTAGGTCAGGTACTCGCTGGTGATGGGAGCGTAGTTGGGGCCGCACTGCTCGTGGCTCTTCTCGTCTACACCGCCGTTGATGGCGTACAGCAGGCACTTGGCAAGGTTGGCGCGTGCGCCGAAGAACTGCATCTCCTTGCCGGTCTGGGTGGCAGACACGCAGCAGCAGATGGAGTAATCATCGCCCCAGACGGGCTTCATTACGTCGTCGTTCTCGTACTGGACGCTGCTGGTGTTGACGGACACCTTGGCGGCGTACTTCTTAAAGGCCTCCGGCAGGGCAGAGGAGTACAGTACGGTCAGGTTGGGCTCCGGTGCGGGGCCCATGTTTTCCAGCGTGTGCAGGAAGCGGTAGCAGTTCTTGGTCACCATGCTGCGGCCGTCCATGCCGATGCCGCCCACCTCCAGCGTAGCCCACACGGGGTCGCCGGAGAACAGCTGGTTATAGCTGGGGATGCGGGCAAACTTGACCATGCGGAACTTCATGACCATGTGGTCGATCAGCTCCTGTGCCTGACTTTCGGTCAGGATGCCCTTGTCCAGATCCCGCTGGATATAGATATCCAGGAAGGTGGAGATGCGGCCCACGCTCATGGCGGCGCCGTTCTGGGTCTTGATGGCGGCAAGATACCCGAAGTACAGCCACTGGCAGGCCTCCTTGGCGTTCTTGGCGGGCTGGGAGATGTCGTAGCCGTAGGCCTCGGCCATCTTCTTCATGCCCTTCAGGGCGTTGATCTGGCGGGCGATCTCCTCGCGCAGGCGGATCACGTCATCGGTCATAGTGCCATCGCCGCAGTTGGCAAGATCCTCCTGCTTGAACTGGATCAGGGCGTCGATGCCGTACAGGGCCACGCGGCGGTAGTCACCCACGATGCGGCCGCGGCCGTAGGTGTCCGGCAGACCGGTGATGATGTGGGTGTGGCGTGCCTTCTTCATCTCGGGGGTGTAGGCATCGAACACAGCCTGATTGTGGGTGCGGGTGTAGTCGGTAAAGATCTTGTGCAGCTCGGCAGAGGGCTGATAGCCGTAGGTGGTGCAGGCCTGCTCTGCCATCTTGATGCCGCCGTAGGGCATAAAGGCGCGCTTGAGGGGCTTGTCGGTCTGCAGACCGACGATCTGCTCCAGATCCTTCAGGCTTTCGTCAATATAGCCCGGGCCGTAGGAGGTCAGGCTGCTGACCACCTCGGTCTCCATATCCAGCACGCCGCCCTTGGCGCGCTCGGCCTTCTGCAGCTGCTGCAAAGCACCCCAAAGCTTATCGGTCGCCTCGGTAGGGCCGGCCAGAAAGCTTTCGTCGCCGTCATACGGGGTGTAGTTCTTCTGGATGAAGTCACGCACGTTGACCTCTTCCTTCCAGATGCGGCCTTCAAAGCCTTCCCACTGTTCAAACTGGATCATTGGAACCTCCTTGCTCCATTACGCGGTTAGCGTTTTCTAACTTCTGAGCCTTTGAAAAACCGCTCTATGCAGGCGGTTTTCTGGGGGCGGAACGGTCTTGAGCTGCCGGTCCGGCAACCCTGACTACAAGGTGTAGACAAAAATAAAACCTTGCCCACAAAATCTTGCGTTACTATAATAGCAAGAACTGCTCTAAAATGCAATAGAAAACAAGTGGGTTTTCTTCCAGCGGAAAGGCTGTTCTTTGGGCAGAATGTAGAAAAACGGCAGAAACCCCGGCGGCGCACACGGTTTGCGAAAAAAATTACAAATTAAGGGTTGACAAGACTAACTATCTGTGGTATCCTGTTCTCGCAGCGATGGTTAGCTAAATCTAACCACGTTGCACCAGAAAAAAGGAGCGTCTGCAAGCGCTCCGCTCCATTCCTCCATTCCTTTCTCTTTTCTACGGGAGACGGCAGCACGGTTTGCTCTGCTGCTCCCTGCGCGGCACCGGCTGTGTTTGGTACCACAGCCGACGCAAAGAAAACAAAATCGGGACGTGCAGCTTGACCACCTGCACGCCCCGATTTTTGTTTTTACTTTCCCATCCCCGCCAGCTGTTCGTACAGCTGTGCTGCGCCGCCGCCGGGGTATTTTACGCTGACAAAGGCGCTGTTCAGGATGCACACGCCGTCCGAGTATACCGTCAGCAGAAACTTCTGATTTTCGGCATCGTCATAAAAGCTGATAGTGACAGACTGCACCGGGAAGGTGGTGTGGGTGTAGGAGGAGTATTTCTGATTCAGCTTTTTGCGGCAGGAAACGGTGGAAAGCAATTCTGCCGCCTGTTGGAACTCTTCGCTGTCCATGGGGAGGATATGGTAGTCCATCTCGTCCCGACTGGCGAAATTCCGGATGGTCTCGGTGCGAACACTGCCCTGCGAGCTGGCACGCACCAACGCTTTCAGGTCGATGGGGCGGTAAAGCATTGCAAAGACCACCAGCACGAACAGAATAAAAAATACAGCAGCGCGTGGAATGTGAAAGCTTTTCATCGACTTACGCCTCCTTTGGCGGCTCCGTTTGTGCCAAATGCCGCTGGGCGATGAAAAAGCCCACGGCACTGGCGGCAAATACCGCATAATAGCTGGCGATGCGGTAGAGCATCAGTACGCTCATCACCTCGCCCCGCTCCAGAAAGCTGCCGAACACCAGCAGAAAGGCGGTCTCGATAGAGCCCATCCCGGCTACGTTGGGCAGCGCGTTGGAAACGAAGAGCATCAGGCTGGTGAGCAGCTGTACCTGCCAGAAGCCCAGCGGCGAAAGCCCCATGAACCGGATGCACAGGTACGGCAGGCAGAACAGCCCGAACAGCTTGAGCGCCTGCAGGGCAAAAATTTTCAGGCAGCGGGGCTTATCCGCCAGCAGACGGCGGCTCTCGGTGCTCAGCACCTCCAGCTGCTCCAGCCAGTCAGTGCGGCGCTGCTGCCACTTTTCGGTCTTGGGCAAAAAGCCCAGCAGCCAGCGGGCGAGGTTTTGCACCAGCGGCGAAACGCACAGCAGCACCAGTGCCACAATGACCACCGCTACCACAGCGTATGCCATGGGCAGATAGCGCATGACACCGGTGGTGTTGGCAGTAAGCCAGCGGCGCTGCAAAAGCAGCATCACGGTGGCGTACAGCAGCACGGTGCTCTTGTGGAAAACGTATTCCAGCGTCATCAGGCCTGCGCCGGGGCCAAGCGGCAGCCCGGCCTTGTGCAGGTAGTACAGCTGCACCGGCACAGCGCCGGCACCCAGCGTGACCACGTTGCCAAAGGTGCCGCACCAGCCCACATCCAGCCCCTGCCACAGCTTGAACTGCGGCAGACGGCTGCGCACGATGACCCACGCCACGCACCCCTCCAGCAGGGGATAGCTGAGGCCAACCGCCAGCACCGCCAGTACCTGCCACAACGACAGCTGCGCCAGCGCCGTGGTGATCTCGGCCCAGTGATCCTTAAAAATGAACACGATGATGCAGGTAAGCACCAGCAGCACCAGCAGAGAGAGCGCGGCCTTTTTGCGGGAGGGCTGCTGCGCAGCGGCTTGGCTCATGGAAACAAAACTCCTTTCGGTATGGCGGATCTTCGCCGGAAATTCTGGAACCAGTATAGCACATCTCCCGTTGATTTTTGTGAACGGATGCGGAACTTTGTTGGGCAATTTGGGGCATTTGATAAAATGCAAAGAGCGTTAAAAAGCCATACCGGGCAGCCGCAGCTGCCCGGTATGGCTTTTTAACTTATTCGTTCTCGTCCGTCAGCTCTTTTACCAGCCTTGTCAGGGTGGCTACATAGGATTCGTTGGAGAACTTCTGCTCGTACAGGCGGCGGCAGTCGTCGTGCATGGCAGCCAGCGCCTCCGGGTGCTCAATGGCCCATGTCAGCTTGTCCGCCAGCTGCTGCGGGTCGTCGTCTTTGTAGAGGAAGCCGTCCACCCCTTCGGTCACCAGTCCGGCGGTGCCGGTGTGCTCCGATACGATGGAGGGCTTGCCAAAGATCAGACCCTCGGTGACAAAGGTGGGCATGGGGTCATCGCGGGAGGCACACACTACGCAATTGCACTGCTCCATCAGGGATTTTACCTCCGGACGCTCCAGCCGCTTGCGGTAGAAAACGGTCTGGGGGTAGTCCCGTACCAAAGCGTCCACGGCGTTGTACATCCCCTTGTCGGCGGCCTTGCCCACGAACAGGAAGGCTGCCTTCTCCCGCACCGCAGAGGGCAGCAGCCGGATGGCGTTGCAGAAGATATCCGGGCCCTTGCGGGGCTCCAGCGAGCCTACCGTCACAAACAGGGTGCGTCCCCCGGCAAAGCTGATGTCGTAGCGGGGGAACTGCTCGGCAGCGTAGTCCGGCAGGCCGTAGATCAGCTGCTCGATGGCAAAATCCGGCCGCACCGAATGCATGGCGGCGGTGGCGTGGGAGCCCACGGCGCAGATGTGTACGTTTTTGCCCAGCTGCTTGGGGATCTTGTGGGTGATGAAGGGGTAGCCCGCAAAGGCATCGTGCAGCCACCACAGCACCGGCACAAAGGAGCCGTTCAGGGTGTACACCACAGGGGCCTCCACCACCGTGTTGGCCAGCACAAAGTCTGCGCTGGTGGCCAGCCCCCACAAGGCGCTGGAAGTAACGCAGTCCGGGCGGGTGACCACGGCGGCACCGGCCTCCAAAAACAGCTGCAGCGGGCCCTCATCGGTGGGGCCCAGCACCACCACCTCAAAGCCAAGGCTGCGCAGCACCGGCACGGCGCTTACCAGCACAATGGGCGCGCCGGTCATGGTAAGCTCGTGGCTTAAGATCAGCGCACGGCGGCCTTTGGCGGAGAATACGTCCTCGGCGACAAGCTCCCGGCGGAAGTGCAGCAGCGCCTGCGGAATGCAGCAGCTGTGCTGCGCCATGGCATGGGCCAGACGCAGCAGCTCGGTAACGCTGTCCTTGCCGCGGGCGGCGGCGCGTACCTTGTCCAGCAGCGCGCGGGACACCATGGCGCAACTATTGCCGGGCAGATGCCGGGTGCTCAGGTACAGGGCGGTGGCACCGTCAAAGCCAAAGGAGGCATCACAGACCGCAAGGTCTGCGCCCTCCCGCAGAGCGGCGGCAAAATAGGTCAGGGCGGTGGGGACGCACTCCACATCCTCGCTTACCAGCAGCACCCCGGCCACAGCGGGGGTCAGCTCGCCCTCCAATTGGGTCACCAGACGGAACTTGCGGTGCAGCTGGTTGTGCAGCGCCATTTCCAGCGCCTTGTGGCGCCCCGGCGCGTAGACCAGAAGATAGGTGCTCTGGGTATCGGTATAGGCCTGCGTGGACAATTGCTTGCGCTGCAGGGTACTGTAACTGGTGTACATGTTCCAACTCCTCCGGGCAAGAATAGCGGGCGGCTCAGCGGCCGCGCAGCAGGGTCAGCAGCCTGCGCAGCGGGGCGGTCAGCCGCCAGCTGCTGCTGGCGCGCATATTATCCAGCGAGACCTGATATTCGTGCTGCATGGCCTGCAGTGTCAGCAGCTGCTGGTTCAGCCGGATGCACTCGGCGCGGCTGGCCTGCAGCATCTCGTCTGCTTCCTGCGCGGCAGCGGCGTTTTTCAGCTTCAGGTCGTTCAGCGCCCGCAGCAGGGACTTGCCGGGCTGCTCGTGCAGAAAACGCCCCAGCGGGTAGTAGTGGTAGTTCACCGCAAACTTCATGCCGGCACTAAAGCCGGTGGTGCAGTGCAGTGCAAGATTGGGGTCTACGTCCAGAAACAGCAGGCTGTCCTCCTGCAGCACAAGGCCGTTGACCGACTGGAAGCTGATGCGGTCGTCCGAGATGGCAAGGTCGGTAATGCAGCAGGCCAGCTCGCCGGGGTCCAGCCGCACGGCGCGTGCGTCCTCCGGCAGAGTAAAGGTGACCGACACCTCGTGGGTCAGCTCGTTGTAAACATCCTCGGCGGCGATCAGGCATTCCCGGGGGGAGAAGCCGCTGCCGGTATCGTAGAACAGCTGCGGCAGGGTGAGCGCGATGCTGTCCGCCTCGGTGCTGTGCTTGGCAAGCTCTTTCTGGCAGACCAGCAGCTGCTGCTCCAGCTCCAGACACCGCTGTGCCAGCTGGGAAACACCCTCGTCTGAAAGCTTGAGCTGCTGCTCCAGCTCCGCAATGTGAGCCTGCAGGGCAGCAGGGGTCACGGGGGTATCGTGGTTCATAACGGGATCCTCCTCTTCCTTTATCCTACAACAGCTGCGCCGCCGCAGCCGGAATGTGCGTAAAGATCAGTGTCGCGCGGTGTAGTGCACCTGCGGGGTGTGCCGCCGGGCGGGGAACAGCCGGATGACCAGCTCCCGCCGCCGCTGCAGCAGGCCGCAGATCAGCCAGATGGAACTGAGCGAAAGGATATATTGCAGGCTGATGCCCAGAACAGGGCGGTCGGCGTATTTGGCCGCAAACAGATACCACGGAATAGCGATAAGCTCCACGGTATGTATGCAGAAGATGTACAGCGAGCGGCGGCCGATGGCCTCGAAAAAGCGCACCAGCGCGTTCCGGTGCTGGCTCCAGTGCAGGAACAGCCGGATGAACAGCAGCCCTGCAAGGCCGTCCAGCAGGATGCTGATGGGGCCCAGAGACCACTCCGCCATGGAAACGCAGTCGGTGCGGCGGGTGGCAAGGGCGGCCGCCGGGATCAGCAGGACGGCTGCCCACAAAATGCAGGACATCCGGCGGGACAGGGGCTGGTCCAGCCAGTGCTGACGCTTGGCAAGGTAGCCAAGGTACAGGTACGGCGTGATCACCATGCCCTGAATCAGGCAGAAGGGCAGCTCCCATGCAAGACTGGCACCCCAGCCCAGCATGGCGCAGCCGCCCACCGCCCAAGGGGTGTAACGCTCCGGGAAGATGTTCAGGATGACGTCCAGTGTGATCCAGCCCACCAGCAGCGCCAGCAGATACCACATGGGCCCGCAGGAAAAGAACTCCTGCCCGAAGTAGGTGGCGGTATGGGGCAGGCCCAGCAGAAAACCGCCCGCTACCTTGATGCTCTCGGTCAGCGAGCCGGGCAGATAGTGAAAGGTCTTATAATGAATGATAAAGTGCAGCACCGTGGTAAAGACCGCAGTATAACAAAAGGGCTTGAGCAGGCTTTTGAGCTGCTGGTGGATGCACTTGCCGATGGAGCGCTTGCGGAAGCCGTAGCCGCTGGCAATAAAAAAGGCCGCCATCAGTGTTTCGCGGTAGATAAAGCCAACAAAGGCAGTCAACGACAGGCCACCCTTCAGCTGAAGCGGATAAAGTTCCGCAGTGTGCCCCAGCACGATGGCCAGCATTCCTGCGCCCTTGAGCATATCAAACATCCCAATGGAGTTGACAGTGCGGGGCTTGGTTGTTTCCATGAAAGATTCCTTCCCTGCGCCGGCCAAACACCCCTTGAGAAAAAGCCGGATACGGCGCAAATGATCAGTTTTTATACAGGATAAGCATGATATATGGCTAGTATAATGCTTTTTGGGTGGACTGTCAATTTTGTTTTGCAGTCTGCGGGATGCCGGATATGGTATTTTGCGCTAAAAATTGTAGCACAGGATGCTGCCGATTGCAACGAAAGGTAGAATTTGGCCAAACAACACCTGATGATACGCAAGTAAAAGTTGCCAATTTAAGGAATTAAATGTTGCGAAAGTATTGCATTGCACTGGAAGATATTGTATACTGAGCACAGTGCGATACAGCACGGAATGAACATCAGGAGGGAATTGTAATGATCAAGGTGTTGGACAACGTATATGATCTGGTCACCCTGAATATGGAACAACGCTTTTCGGAGCGTGTGGCGCTCCGCTTTTGTGATAAGGAAACGGGCGAGGTGACCACCATCCATTATAAGGACTACGCGCGGGATATCCGCCGGGCGGTCAGCTATTTCCAGAGCACCATCCCGGACATCAAAGGCAAAAAGATCTGCCTGCTGAATAAAAACTGCTACGAGTATGCCGTGAATACCTTTGGCATCATTCTGGCGGGCGGTGTGCTGGTGCTTTTGAACCAGCACAAGAGCTGGGACGAGCTGTCCTACGAGCTGGGTCTGGTGGAGCCCGCCGCCATCCTGACCGATGGCGACGACTACGGCACCAAGGAGCAGCTGGCAGCCGCCTACGCCCCATGGACGGCTTCCGCAGCTATGAGCCGGTGGCAGAGATGCCCCGCTGCATCGGTCACGATGACCTGATGATCCTGATGTTCACCTCCGGTACCACCGGCCGCAGCAAGGGCGTGATGCTGAGCGAGCGCAACTTCTTCAGTGTTATGCGTGCCCATGTGCAGATCGGTGAGCACATGATGGAGTATAAGCACGACCCGGAGCTTGTGGTCAGCCAGTACACGGTGCTGCCCATGTTCCATCTGGGTGCATTTATCTGCCTGTTCTCCTGGGCACACGCGGGCTGGGGGCTGAATATCAGCGGCGATATCCGCAATTTCTATAAGGAGATCCAGCGGATGCCCAGTCAGGTCATGGCGGTGGTGCCTGTTATCATGAACTCCCTGCACAAGGATGTGATGCGCGGCCGCAAGGAGCGTCTGGGCGAATTGTGGGTGCCCATCTGCTCCTCTGCCATGTTTGACCCGCAGGTGATGCTGGACATGGCCACGAACGGGATGTTCGTGGTGCAGACCTACGGCGCTACCGAGACCTGCGGCGATGGCATCATCAACTACGCGCAGGATGCAAAGCACATCGGTGCTGTGGGACAGGGCAATGATTATCTGGACTATAAGATCGAGCTGGACGGAGAGCTGTGCATCCGCGGCGACAGCATCATGCTGGGCTACTATAAGGATCCCGAGGCGACCGCTGCGGTCATCGACAAGGACGGCTGGTTCCACACCGGCGACCTTGCCCGGGTGGACGAGGACGGCTACTACTACATCACCGGCCGCAAAAAGAACCTGATCATTCTGGACAGCGGCGAGAACATCAGCCCTGAGGAGCTGGAGGGGCTTTTGGAAAAGTGCCCTGCCGTGCAGGAATGCATCGTGAAGGAAATGGGCAAAAAGATCGGTGCGGTGGTGTACTGCCCGCAGGAAGCACAGCAGACCGTGCGCGACCATATCACAGAGATGAACCGTACCCTGCCCATGTACAAGCGCATCAGCGTGGTGGAGTTCAGCGCAGAACCGCTGCCCCGCAACGCCACGGGCAAGCTGTTGCGCTGAGTATAAAATAAATAGAATAAAACAGGATGGGCCTACAATGGAACTGGAAAAATTCGTGGACAATATGTACGAGGCCATTACGCAGGGCATGGAAAAGGAATTTCCCGAGCGCGTGGCGTTCCGCTACTACACCGAGGAGACCGACACGGTGACCACCGTTCTTTTTAAGGAGCTTGCACAGGATGTCCGCCGCACGGTCAACTATCTGCAGAGCACCATCCCGGACGTGAAGGGAAAAAAGATCTGCCTGCTGAGCAAGAACAGCTACGAATATGTGGTAAACACCTTTGGTGCCATCATGGCAGGCTGCGTGCTGGTACCGCTGAACCAACGCAAGAGCTGGGAGGAGCTGTCCCACGAGCTGGAGCTGGTGGAGCCCGCCGCCATCCTGATCGATGGCGAGGACTATGGCAACAAGGCACAGCTGGAGGCCGCCTACGGCAGCATCCTGCACCTGATGGACGAGTTCCGCAGCTACGAGCCGGCAGCGGAGCTGCACCCCATCGGTCACGACGATCTGATGGTGCTGATGTTCACCTCCGGCACCACCGGAGTGAGCAAGGGCGTTATGATGAGCGAGCGCAACCTGTTCAGCGCAGGTCATGTGCTGTGGGCCATCTCTGCACAGCTGAAGGATAAGATCAGCCAGAAGGAACCGCTGCCCGGGCACTATATGGTGCTGCCCATGTTCCATCTGGGGGCATTCATCGACCTGTTCTCCACCACCGTCATGGGCTGGCCGCTGAATCTGGGCGATGATATCCGCAACTTCTACCGCGATATCCAGAAGATGCCCAGTCAGGTGATGTCCGTAGTGCCGGTGATCATGAACTCTCTGCACAAGGACGTGATGCGCGGCCGCCGCGACCGCTTGGGCGAGTTGTGGGTGCCCATTGGCTCCTCTGCCATGTTTGACCCGCAGGTGCTGCTGGATATGGCCAACAACGGGATGTTCGTCATCCAGTGCTACGGCGCTACCGAGACCTGTGGCGCGGGCATCATCAACTTTGCACAGGATGCAAAGCACATTGGTGCTGTGGGTCAGGGCAGCAAGCTGATGGACTACAAAATCGAGCCGGACGGCGAGCTGTGCATGCGCGGCGATTGCGTGATGCTGGGCTACTATAAGGACCCCGAGGGCACTGCAGAGGTCATTGACAAGGACGGCTGGGTACATACCGGCGACCTTGCCCGGGTGGACGAGGACGGCTACTATTACATCACCGGACGCAAGAAAAACCTGATCATTCTGGACAGCGGCGAGAACATCAGCCCCGAGGAGCTGGAGGGCATGTTGGGAAAATGTCCAGCCGTGCAGGAATGTATCGTAAAAGAACTGGGCAAGAAGATAGGTGTTGTGGTATACTGTGAAAAGGAGCACCAGCAGACCGTGCGGGACTTTGTTACCCAGATGAACCGCACCATCCCGCTGTACAAGCGCATCGGCGTGGTGGAGTTCAGCGAAACGCCGCTGCCCCGCAACGCTACGGGTAAGCTGGTGCGTAAGTAAAACGCAACAGAAAGGAAGCATAGTACAATGGAACGTGCAGAAATTTTTTCTCAGATCCTGGCAGTTCTGGAGGATGTCGCAGAGGTATCGCCGGAGGATGTGACCGAAAGCAGCGTCCTGATGGACGATCTGGATCTTTCCTCTATGGAGATCTTGACCATTGTGGCAGATATTGAGGAGACCTTTGGTCTGCGCATCCCGGAAAAGGAGCTGCGCAACTTTGTCACCATGGGGGATCTGGTGGATTATCTGGTTGCAAACGTGGGGTAAAAACCAATGCAAACACAACAGCGCTCGACGGAATATAACTTTCAGGGTGTCATGTATTTTTTCCGTCGGGAAAAGGTCCAGTGCCGGTATCAGTTCTCGCTGCGGGATGCGGTGGATAGCACCCTTTTGCAGCGGGCCCTGACAGCGGCCTTGGCAAATGCGCCCTATTATACCCAGCGTCTGGTGCAGGAAAAGCGGGAGATGTGGCTGGAGCCCAATACAGAGCCCTGCCTTGTGTACCCCGGCAGCACCATGCGCAATATCCCGGAGGAAACGAACGGCTACCTGTTTTGCATCAGCTGCGAGGGGAACACCGTCTACTTTGACTGGCACCACTTCCTGATGGACGGCCACGGGGTATCCCCCCTGTTCACCCGCATTCTGGAACAGTACTGCAACCTGCGTTACGGCACTGCCTTTGCGGCCCTGCCCATCGTGTGCGACCCGCCCTATGATGTGCAGGCGATGCTGGCAGAGTACCCGCCCGTGGAGGGCGGCGGCGACGTCATCCAGCGGGAGGTCGTGCAGACCTACGAGGGTGCGCTGCGCCGCACCCGGGTGTGCCTGAGCAAACAGAGCCTTGTGGAAAAGGCGTTGGCAAACAACGCAAAGCCGGTAAGCGCCCTGCTGAGCCTGCTGTGCATGGCCATGCGGGAGTATCTGGGCAAAGAGAATATCCAGTTTTCCTACTCTGCCGATACCCGCGATGTGGCTGGTGTGCCGAATGCGCTGTACAACTGCGTGTGCAGCTTTGAGCACACGGTGCAGCTGCAACCCCAGACCCGCCTTGCGGATTTTGTGGCCGATGTAGATGCAGACATCCGGCAGGACCTGCAGCCGCAGTCCAAGCGCCGCCGCATGGCCTCGCAGATGGGCTGGGTGTACAAGGTGGACCAGCAAAAGGCCCCTTTGCGCATCAAGCAGCGGGTGTTCCAGATGGGCGAGTACATCGGCGGCACCATCTCGGATTTCTGGCTCAGCTATCTGGGCAATCCGCTGATGCCTGCCACCCCGGAGCTGGCACAGTACACTACGGATTTTGGGGTCTGGGTACCGCCGGATGGAGCATCTTTGGGTGTGGAGGCCGCCAGCCTGAACGGAAAGATCATTCTGTGCATCCACAACAAGGCACCCAACCCGGGTCTGGCCGAGGTCCTGCGCAGGACCTTTGAAGCCGAAGGCGTTGCCGTGCTGGAAGCTGCCGACCTGGACTGAGAAATACTTACAATATAAGACCGGGGCGTTCTCCCACAGGGAAGGACGCCCCGGTCTTATTCTGTTTTAGTGGGACGGATGGTCACCTCACCGCAGCGCAGTGCCTCGGTGCGGCCGCCCTCCCGCTGCACCACCAGCCGCCCGG
>ERZ791821.1440-NODE-1440-length-12528-cov-3.884070_pt1 | contig 12528 bp, 7 predicted proteins | sample MGYA00510300_ERZ791821 | MGnify/ENA primary metagenome ERZ791821 (study PRJEB30046, sample SAMN00792034) | human gut metagenome | study: EMG produced TPA metagenomics assembly of the A metagenome-wide association study of gut microbiota in type 2...
TATGACCCTCTGCTTGTAAGGCAGATGCTCTCCCAGCTGAGCTATGATCCCATATATTTTGTCGTTTCTCTCGAACCGACTTCGTTAGTATAGCATTAGTTTTTTGGAAAGTCAACTGTTTTTTTTGATTTTTTCAAATTTTTTCTACAATTTCTTCTATAACCGGAATAAATCAAAATCGCTGTGCGTTAATCTAATTCAAAAAAGTCCCGCAAACACAAGGCCTGCGGGGCATTTTTATAAATCTTATACGATTCCCTGAGCCGTCATAGCATCTACGACTTTTTCAAATCCTGCAATGTTAGCTCCGGCAACATAGTTACCTTCCATTCCGTAACGTTTTGCAGCATCATCCATGTTGTGGCAGATGTTTACCATGATGTTTTTCAGTTTTGCATCTACTTCATCAAATGTCCAGCTCAGTCTCTCACTATTCTGTGACATCTCAAGTGCAGATGTAGCAACACCACCAGCGTTTGCAGCTTTACCAGGTGCAAAGATCACACCATTCTCCTGCAGATACTGTGTTGCTTCTAATGTAGTAGGCATGTTAGCACCTTCGCATACAGCTACGCATCCGTTAGCAACTAACTGTTTTGCATCTTCAAGGTGAAGTTCGTTCTGTGTAGCACATGGAAGAGCAAGGTCAACCTTAACAGACCATACACCGCGTCCTTCATGATATTCTGAATTAGGACGGTAGTTCTTGTACTCTGTCAGTCTTGCACGTTTTACTTCCTTGATTTCTTTTAATGCTGCAACGTCGATTCCGTCCGGATCATATACCCATCCTGTAGAATCACTTGCTGTTACAACTTTCGCTCCAAGCTGCTGAGCTTTCTGGATTGCATAGATTGCAACGTTACCAGCTCCGGAAACTGCAACTGTCATTCCCTTGATGTCTTTTCCGTTGATCTTTAATAATTCTTCTGTTAAGTAAAGAAGTCCATATCCTGTAGCTTCTGTTCTTGCCAGAGATCCGCCGTAGCTTAATCCTTTTCCTGTCAGAACACCTTCATACAGGCCTCTGATTCTCTTGTACTGACCGAACATATAGCCAATCTCTCTTGCGCCTGTTCCGATATCTCCTGCCGGAACATCTGTGTCAGCTCCGATATATTTGCAAAGTTCTGTCATAAAGCTCTGGCAGAATGCCATTACTTCTCTGTCTGATTTTCCCTTAGGATCGAAGTCAGAACCACCTTTACCTCCGCCAATCGGAAGTCCTGTCAGTGAGTTCTTAAAGATCTGCTCAAATCCAAGGAATTTGATGATACCAAGGTTTACAGATGGGTGCAGACGTAATCCTCCTTTGTATGGTCCGATTGCGCTGTTAAACTGTACACGATATCCTGTATTAACCTGAACCTGTCCTTTGTCATCTACCCATGGAACACGGAATTTGATCTGTCTTTCAGGTTCAACAAGTCTCTCAAGAAGAGCATCTTTTCTGAATTTTTCCTCGTTTGCCTCTACAACTACTCTTAATGACTCTAATACCTCTTTTACTGCCTGGTGGAATTCTGGCTCTGCAGGATTCTTAGCTACTACTTTCTCCAGTACTTCATCAACATATGACATAGCTTTCTACCTCCTAAAATAATATACGTATCCTTTTCAAAAGCGTCCCTGTCCAACAATTTCTCCAAATACTGCGATCCAGCCGCCGGCTGTTTTTTCTACACGCTTTGGAATAAAAAAAGCAGATGACTTACGCCATCTGTTTTTCCCTGACGCCTTTGTCCTTTACTATTGTAAAGCAAACAAGTGTATCTGGCAAGATATTTTTTAGAGTTTTTATTATTTTTTGCAACTTTTTACAAAACCCTTGCAGATTTTGCAAGGGTTTTGTGCTTTTTCTCATGTTATATTCATTTTTATGAAACAGATTGCGCTCTAAATTGCATTTATTATAATACAAGGATGCCCATTTTTATCTCATTACCGGAAGTCTCAGACACCTGAACATTCATTATTTGAAGTATTTTACTCCTGATTCGAAGATCTTCATATCCTGTTCTCCGTAAATGTTCATTGCCACACTTCTGTTTCTTCTTTCTGAATGCGCCATCTTACCAAGTACACGTCCGTCCGGGCTTGTAATACCTTCGATCGCACAGTAAGAACCGTTGACATTCCATTCTTCGTCCATCGTGATATTTCCTTCCGGATCACAGTACTGTGTTGCAACCTGGCCATTTGCGAATAACTTGTCCAGCCATTCTTTATTTGCAACAAATCTTCCTTCTCCGTGAGATGCAGGGTTTGTATATACGCCGCCAAGCTCTGCCTCTCTAAGCCATGGAGATTTATTCGTTACCACTTTTGTATAGACCATCTTGGAGATATGGCGTCCAATCGTATTGTATGTAAGAGTCGGTGAATCCGGTAACTGTCCTGTGATCTTTCCACCTGGTACCAGACCAAGCTTGATCAGTGCCTGGAATCCGTTACAGATACCAAGTGCCAGTCCGTCACGCTCATTCAGTAATTTTTCTACTGCTTCTTTCATCTTCGCATTCTGGAATGCTGTTGCGAAGAATTTTGCTGATCCGTCTGGTTCATCACCAGCACTGAATCCGCCAGGGAACATGATGATCTGTGACTGTCCGATTGCTTTTTCGAATACTTCTACCGAATCAACGATATCAGATGCACTCATATTTCTGAATACCTTTGTGATCACCTTTGCTCCTGCTCTTTCAAATGCTTTCGCACTGTCATACTCACAGTTTGTTCCTGGCATTACCGGGATAAATACTGTTGGCTGTGCGATCTTGTGGCTGCAGATATAGATATCTGATGTATCATATAATCCTGTCTCCACCTTCTCGTCCTGTCCTTCCGCTCCGGAATTGGTCGGGAATACCTTTTCCAGCGTCTCTTCCCATGCAGATACTGCCTCTTCTAATGCGATCTTCACATCTTTATATTCGATTGCCGCACTATCTGTCACTTCACCGATCACGGTATAGGTAATTCCAAGTTCAGATACCTTATCCGCAGGTACTTCTGCAATGATATCTCCGAATGCCGGTGCAAATAAATCTCTTGCATCTACATTATGCTCAATCTTCACACCCATGCCGTTACCGAATGCCATCTTGCTGACTGCTGCCGCGATACCATGTCTGTCTAACGCATAAGCTGCTACGATCTTGCCGCTGTGGATATCTTCGGTAAACTTACCATACTGTTCCATAACCTTTCCGTATGCAGGAATATCGTAATTATCCGTCTCAATACGAAGCCATACAAGTTTATCTCCGGCTTTCTTAAGTTCCGGTGAAATAATGTCTTTCTCTTTTGCAATGTCTACTGCGAAAGATACCAGTGTCGGCGGTACATCAATGTCTTCAAACGTTCCTGACATACTGTCTTTTCCGCCAATAGAAGGAAGGCCGTATCCAAGCTGTGCACTGTAAGCACCAAGAAGTGCCGCAAACGGCTGGCTCCATCTGTGTGGATCTTCTGTCATACGACGGAAGTATTCCTGGAATGTGAAACGGATCTTGCTGTAGTCACCACCTGCTGCTACGATCTTTGCGATAGATTCTGTCACTGCATAGATTGCTCCGTGATATGGACTCCATGTTGACAGATACGGATCGAATCCGTAACTCATCATACTTACAGTATCGCAGTCTCCTGTTAATACCGGAAGTTTTGCCACCATTGCCTGTGTCTCTGTCTTCTGATATTTTCCACCATGCGGCATGAATACAGAAGCTGCTCCGATCGATCCGTCGAACATCTCTACCAGACCTTTCTGTGAGCATACATTCAGGTCTTTTAACATACCAAGCCATTTTTCTCTTACATCTTTCACATCTTCTCTTACAAGGATACTGTCTTTTCTGTTCGGGATGTCAACTGCTACCGTTGTCTCCTGGTGTGCTCCGTTGGTGTCAAGGAATGCACGTGAAAGATTTACAATCTCTTTTCCTCTCCATGAAAGTACCAGTCTTGGATCTTCTGTTACAACTGCTACTTTTGTTGCCTCCAGGTTCTCTTCGGATGCATATTTCATGAATTCATCTACATCTTTTGGATCTACAACAACTGCCATACGTTCCTGTGATTCAGAGATTGCGATCTCTGTTCCGTCAAGACCGGCATATTTCTTAGGTACTTTATCAAGATCGATCTGAAGTCCGTCTGCAAGTTCTCCGATAGCAACGGATACTCCGCCTGCACCGAAGTCGTTACATTTCTTGATCAGCTTGCTGACTTCTTCTCTTCTGAATAATCTCTGGATCTTTCTTTCTGTCGGTGCATTACCTTTCTGCACTTCTGCCCCGCATGTTTCGATGGACTCTTCTGTATGTACTTTGGAAGATCCTGTTGCTCCGCCGCAGCCGTCACGTCCGGTACGTCCGCCAAGAAGAATGATGATATCTCCAGGATCCGATGTCTCTCTGATAACCGCACGTCTCGGTGCTGCTCCAAGCACTGCTCCGATCTCCATACGTTTTGCAACATAATTCGGATGATAGATTTCTTTTACCACTCCGGTTGCCAGGCCGATCTGGTTACCATATGAACTATATCCATGGGCTGCTTCTCTGACCAGTTTCTTCTGTGGAAGCTTTCCTTTTAATGTATCCTTTACAGATACGGTAGGATCAGCGGCTCCTGTCACGCGCATTGCCTGATATACATAAGTACGTCCTGACAATGGGTCACGGATAGCTCCTCCAAGGCAGGTAGCAGCACCACCGAATGGCTCGATCTCTGTCGGATGGTTATGTGTCTCGTTCTTAAAGTTTACAAGCCACTCTTCTTCCACTCCGTCTACCTCGATTGGAACAACGATACTGCATGCATTGATCTCATCAGACTCTTCCTGATCCTGTAACTTTCCTTCACGTTTTAATTTTCTCATTGCCATCAGTGCAAGATCCATCAGGCAGACAAACTTATCTTCTCTTCCTTTGAAAATCTCACTGTGGTCAGCGATATACTGTTTATAAGTTGCTTCCATCGGCTCTCTGTAATCACCATCGCCGAACGAAACATCTGTAAGTTCTGTCGAGAATGTTGTATGACGGCAGTGATCTGACCAGTAGGTATCCAGAACACGGATCTCTGTCATAGAAGGATCTCTGTCTTCTTCTGACGCAAAATAATTCTGGATATGCTGGAAATCCTTAAATGTCATGGCAAGTCCGAGAGAATCGTATAATTCTTTCAGTTTGCTTTCTTCCATATCTTTAAATCCGTCAAAGATCTTTACATCTGCCGGCTCATCGAATACAGTAACCAGTGTCTCCGGTTTTTCTTCCTGTGCTTCTCTGGAATCTACAGGGTTAATACAATGCTCTTTAATTGCTTCGAATTCTTCATCCGAAACAGTTCCGTTTCCACCATGGATCACGTAAGTAGTCGCAGTACGGATTACCGGCTGCTCGTCTTCTTTGATAAACTGAATACACTGCACAGCGGAATCTGCTCTCTGGTCAAACTGTCCCGGAAGAAATTCCACGGAAAAGATTCTGCTTCCTTCTTCTCCCTGAAATTCTTCTTTATATAATGTATCTACAGGTGGTTCAGAAAAGATGCCGTTACATGCTTTCTCGAATGTCTCATCCGATACGTTTTCCACATCGTAACGGATCAGTACACGGACGCTGTCTACGTCTTTGATTCCAAGATAGCTTCGGATCTCGGTCTTAAGTTCCTTTGCCTGTACATCAAATCCTGATTTTTTCTCCACGTACACTCTTTTTACATTGCTCATAAGTAATCCTCCACAAATGAATTTTTACACATTTTCTATTGTTAGTATAACACAACAATCATTATTTAATACAATTAATATATCTAAACACTTTTATAATTCACACTTATTAATCAACTTTTTTCTCTTCCTTTTTGCAATTATTTTTTCCAAAAAACAATACAATCCATATCAGAAGCAGCACTCCACCAAACACTTCACTGATGCGGATCACCATATCCGAAAAGAATCCTTCCGGCAGCATCCGTATCATATAATCCGTCTCCGGGTCGAATACCCACAGATTATTGGTAAAAAACAGCTTATGAAAAATCGTAAAACACGTTGTAAAATCTACACGGAATGCAATCCCCAGCAGTACGCCTATGACCAGCCAGGCACTCAGTGCGATCGAATATGTTCTGAAATACAGTCTCTTCCAGTCTTCTTCCCGTTTTCTCAGCACTGCCAGTATAACTGCAGCCACAGCCAGACAGATTACTCCGACTTTCACTCCTCCCAGGAACAGATTCCTGACATCACGCATATGCAGCCGGTCTCTTTCATTAAAGAAATCCTGCTCTCTTCCTTCCACTGTCGTCACAACCGACAGCTCCTCCTCTTTCCCGATCAGATAATTCATCATATGTTCTGTCACATACATGACATGGTCTATGCTCATATCCAGATCTTCCGTCACTTCATAGCGTCGATATTCTTTTTTATAAAACCTGTAATTACTGTCTCCATATACGGCCAGCCATATACTAAATATCAGTGCTGCCATCACTGCACACATCATGGCCGTAACAGATATGATCGTTGTTAGCTTCTTCAAGTCTTTTTCCTCCTGCTTTTCATTATTATAACACCTCTATTTATAAATACGGTTGTAATTTTCTTTCATTTCACTTATAATACAGTTAAGATTCATTAGGAGGACTTATCATGGATATTAACTATGAATTATATAAAGTATTTTACTATGTAGCTTCCACCTTAAGCTTTTCGGAAGCCTCCAAGCAATTGTTCATCTCACAGTCGGCTGTCAGCCAGTCCATCAAGGCACTGGAGAAGAAGCTGGATCAGACCTTATTCATCCGGAGTACCAAGAAAGTCCGTCTTACTACCGAAGGCGAGATCCTTCTGCGCCACATCGAACCGGCGATCAGCCTGATCAAGCGCGGCGAAAGCCAGCTCCTCGATGTCGGCGCACGCGGAGGACAGCTTCATATCGGAGCCAGTGACACGATCTGCCGTTATTTTCTGGTACCTTATCTGGAACGTTTCCACCGGGAATTTCCCGGAGCGCATATCAAAGTTACCAATGCGACATCCATTCGCTGTGTAGAACTCCTTGAGACCGGACAGGTGGATCTGATCGTTGTCAATTCACCGAATGCTTATCTCGGGAATGTTCCGAATGTAAAAAAAATCAAAGATTTTCAAGATGTATTTATCGCAGACAAGGCATTTGAGGAATTAAAAGGAAAGAAGCTCTCTTTCAAAGAACTTCTGAACTATCCGATCCTTATGCTGGACAGAAAAAGTACGACCAGTGAATATCTGCACAATCTGTTTCTTCAGAACCAGCTGGATCTGGTTCCGGAGATTGAACTCAGCAGTAATGATCTTCTCATTGATCTTGCCCGCATCGGACTTGGAATTGCATTTATTCCGGATTTCTGCCTTTCCCAGACCTCCGATTCGGATTCGCTTTTCATTGTCGAGACAAAAGAAGTACTTCCGGAAAGGGAGCTTGTCATCGCATATAACGAGAAAGTCCCGATATCCAAAGCCGCGCAGGAATTTTTATCTTATTTTTAATACATCTTTCGGATGCATGACGGAAAATACCATAGGAGCATATGTTCCTCATGGTATTTTTCTTTTTAATGCTGCTTATTTCATATCTGTCTGTTCTTCCGCCTTCCAGAATTTTGCAATCTTTTCTTCAATATTTTCACTGTTACAGATTTGGAAATCATTCCACTCCCTCGGGAACACCTCCTGGCACTGTCTGTCCATAAACCGGTCATCCAACAGTGTGATCACACCTCTGTCCTGATCGGTCCGGATAACTCTTCCTGCGGACTGTAACACCTTATTCATCCCCGGATACAGGTAAGCATAATCGAATCCGTTCAGATTCTTCCGGTCGAAATAATACTTTAAAATTTCCCGTTCCAGGCACACTTGCGGAAGTCCTGTCCCGATGATCATTGCCCCGATCAGTTTATCTTCCGTCAGATCAATTCCTTCTGAAAAGACACCACCCATCACACAGAAACCGATCAGACTGTGTGCTCTTTCCTGTTCGAATTTTTTCAGGAATTCTTCCCGTTCCTGTTCCGTCATATATTGGGACTGTACTACAACTTCAATCTGTTCCTGTGGCAATTCCATGAATACTTCCCAGACTTTTTCCAGAAATCGATAAGACGGGAAAAACGCAATATAATTCCCTATTCTTCCTTTTATCACATGCATCACGTATTCTGCATACTTCCGGTACATCTCCGGTCCTCGCCTGGTATACTTCGTGCTGACATCATTTCCCAGAAGCAATAATCTTTTGTCTGGTTCAAATGGAGATTCCGCATAGATTGCATAGTCTTCCTTTGTTGTAGATAACAGTTTTTTATAATAATTGATCGGAAGAAATGTTGCCGAAAATAATATCGTACTATTTGCTTTCCCCATATATTCCTGCAGACATCCTGCCGGATTGACACAAAACAGATGCAGGTAAAACTTTCCTTCTTCACTAAGTTCTGAATAGATCAGATAATTTTCATCCTGCCGGTCATGAATATATATGAAATTACGGATACCAAAGTAAAACTCCAGCACCTCTTTCCGTATCACTTCATCTTTACAGTCTTCTATAAACTCTTCCAGCTTCGTCATCAAAGACAGAAGCTTAATATACACATGTGATACACTGTTCAGTATCTGGCAGCCGTCACATTCTCTTTTCAATTCCAGAAGCTGCTTATTGCAGCTCTCCAACGCCGAGACAAGTTTCGGTTCCCCGTATTTTACCAGCTTTTTGATCTTCAGAAAATCCTCCTTGCAAATACTGCTGCTGTACATTGTCCTGCCGCGTTCTACCAGATTGTGTGCCTCATCGATCAGGAACAGGTATTCTCCTTTGACGCCGTCTCCGAAAAAGCGTTTCAGATGTGCATTTGGATCAAAAACATAATTATAATCACATATAACTGCGTCTACCCACTGTGATACATCCAGTGCCATTTCAAATGGACATACATTCCATTTTCTTGCCTGTTCTTCCAATACTTCCCGGCTCATCTCGTCTGTCGATGTGAGCAGTTCATAAACGGCATCATTTACACGGTCAAAATGCCCTTTTGCATATGGACACACATCCGGATTACAGATAGTTTCTTCACAGAAACAGATTTTTTCTTTTGCCGTCAATGTGATGACCTTCATCTTCAGATCCTGTTCTCTCAGAATCGTGAATGCCTGACTTGCCACCGTTCTGGTGATCGTCCTGGCCGTCAGATAAAAAATCTTTTCTCCCAGTTCTTCCCCGACAGCTTTCACCGCCGGAAATACGGCCGCCATCGTCTTGCCGACTCCGGTAGGTGCCTGGATGAATAATTTCTTTTTTCTTAAAATGGTCCGATATACAGACTCAACCAGTTTCTTCTGTCCATCTCTGTATTCGAATGGGAATTCTACGGTTTTAATGGAAGCATTTCTCTTTGCTCTCCATGTCATCTGGTATCTTGCCCATTTTTCATATTCAGATACCAGCTTTTCGAACCATTTCTTAAGTTCTGCCCGGGTATATGTCTCCCGGAATCTGCGGATCTCTTCGGTATCCAGATTACAATACGTCATCTGCACTCCGATCTCTTCGAGATTATTTTGTTCTGCATAAATATATGCATAGCATTTTGCCTGTGCCAGATGCAAAAGCTGTGGCTCTTCCAGACGTTTCAGATCTTTAAATACACCTTTGATCTCGTCGACCACCACACGCTTCGGAAGTTCTATGATTCCGTCCGCTCTTCCTTCTACACTCAGGATAAATCCATCACACGGGATCTGATATCTTAACGGAACTTCTGCACGGTACTCTGCCCCCTGCTGTCTCTGGATTTTCCGGTGTATGCGGCTGCCTTGCTGCATGGCATCCTTATCTGCCCCTCCGGTCCGGTTGTCAATGTCTCCATGTCTTAATATAAATTCCACCAGATTCCGCACCGAAATACGGATACACGGCTGTTCCAGATTCATGATCTGCTTTCCCCCAATCGTTCTTCATACATCGATCGAATCGCTCCCGTCATCCCTGCGATCACATCGATCACCGTCATGATATCTCCGCTCCGATTCTTCTGGTAAGCGTGGTAGCTTCCCTGGATACAATAGCTGAGCATCACATTCATTGCTGTATCTTCTTTCAATTCCGGGTATTTTTCAAAGATCATCTGCTTGATGCTCCGCTCGATACTATCCGCAAAATGATTCGCCTGACTGCCGGAAAATAAAATCGCCGTCAGGGAATTCTGCGATACATAAGCCATCAGAAGTTCCCGTGCAAACTCTGCCGGATACTCCAGCAGATATTCCGGATGCTGGATACTGTTCGTAATCGACTGTACCACTTCTTCTTCCATCGCATCTGACAAATCATAGATATCTTTATAATGCGCATAAAAGGTAGACTTATTGATTCTTGCACTTTCACATAGTTCTTTTACTGTTATCTTTTCCAGAGATTTTCTGGAACGCAATTCGATAAATGCATTCTTGATCCCCCGCTCTGTTTTCTCAATTCTAAGATCCATCTTACCTCCCATTTTCCCAACACTTTCTCATATTTGTCGGTTATCCATCCTTTCGTCGGTTTTGTCGGTGGATACCACCTTGCATTTTTCTTATAATATGATTATAGAACAAAAAAGCAACTACTGTCCATTATCTTTTCGACAGTTAATTATTAACGTTGCATTTTTACGGAGGTTACTATGGATTTTTACGGATTTTACACAGGGAAAATATTCGACGCTTATGAATTTCTCGGCGCACACCCGGACAAAGACGGAACCACATTCCGTACCTTTGCACCTGCCGCATCACGCATTACAGTCATTGGGGAATTTAACGACTGGCAGGAATGGGAACTGAACAAAACTTATGACGGCAATTTTTGGGAATGCTATGCCAGGGGAGCAAAACCAGGTATGATGTACAAATACCGCATTTACAGACAGGACGGAAGCTGCGTGGAGCACTGCGATCCTTATGGCTTCGGCATGGAACTACGCCCGGCCTTTGCTTCCATCATCCGCGATCTGTCCCACTATAAATTCAAAGACAGCAAATGGATGCAGAAACGTTCGGTATGCAAGGACAAGCCGCTGAACATCTATGAACTGCATTTCGGATCATTTAAGAAGCCTTCTGAAAAGGCAGACGACTGGTACACTTATGTAGAAATGATCGACATCCTGATCCCTTATCTTAAGGAAAATGATTATAACTATATCGAGATCATGCCGCTCAGCGAACACCCGTGTGACGAATCCTGGGGATATCAGAACACCGGATTCTTCAGTCCGACCGCCCGCTACGGAACTGCCGAAGAACTGATGAAATTCATTGATGCCTGCCACAAGAACGACATCGGTGTGATCATGGATTTCGTGCCGGTACATTTTGCCGTTGATCACTATGCACTGGCCGATTATGACGGAACTTCACTTTATGAATATCCACATCAGGATGTTGGTGTCAGCGAATGGGGAAGCTGCAACTTCATGCATTCCAGAGGCGAGGTTCGAAGCTTCCTGCAGTCTGCTGCGAACTACTGGTTAAGCGTATATCATGTGGACGGAATCCGTATGGATGCAATCAGCCGTATCATTTACTGGCAGGGTGAACCAGCAAGAGGTGTCAACAATAATGCAGTAGACTTTATTCGTGAAATGAACCGCGGATTAAAAACACTGCACCCGACAATTATGCTCTCTGCCGAGGATTCTACTTCTTTCGAAGGCGTAACAAAACCTGCTGATCAGGGCGGACTTGGATTCGATTACAAATGGGATATGGGCTGGATGAACGATACACTTGACTACTTCCGCACCGCACCGGAATACAGAAGCCGCGATTATCACAAGCTTACGTTCTCCATGATGTACTATTATAACGATGATTTCCTTCTTCCGCTTTCACATGACGAGGTGGTTCACGGAAAGGCAACCATCGCCCAGAAAATGCATGGAGAATACGAAGAGAAATTCCCACAGGCACGTGCCTTCTATATGTACATGTATGCACATCCTGGGAAGAAATTAAACTTCATGGGGAATGAGATTGGACAGCTCCGTGAATGGGATGAAAAACGTGAACAGGACTGGGATATCCTGAAGTATCCAATTCACGATGCATTCCATCACTTCATGCAGAAACTGAATCATCTGTATATGACGACTCCTGCTCTTTCTGCCAAAGATTATGAGAATGCAGGATTCCAGTGGTTGGACTGCCATCAGGAAGAGCGCTGTATCTATGCGTTCGAAAGAACAGATGGAAAAGATCGTATCGTTGCTGTCTTTAATTTCTCGGATGAGGATCAGAAAGGATATGAGCTTCCAATAAAGGATGCAAAAGAACTGGAGGTAATCCTTGCAAGTGATGATGTAGCATTTGGGGGAGGTAAGAAGTATACGAAGAAGAAAGTGAAGGTTACGGATGGGAAAGCTGTGCTGGATCTTTCGGCTTATTCTGCGGTGTATTTTGGGATTTAATTCAGGAAGGCTATGGAT
>ERZ791821.1445-NODE-1445-length-12462-cov-2.591763_pt1 | contig 12462 bp, 9 predicted proteins | sample MGYA00510300_ERZ791821 | MGnify/ENA primary metagenome ERZ791821 (study PRJEB30046, sample SAMN00792034) | human gut metagenome | study: EMG produced TPA metagenomics assembly of the A metagenome-wide association study of gut microbiota in type 2...
ATCCCCAGCTCAGCCGAATTCTTCCCTTTGATAAACTTCTGGATATTGACCAGGAGGAAGGAAATGCCGCCGGCCTTATTGACCATGGCAGCCAGACCGCCCGTAATAAGGGAGAGGAAGAAAATATCCGTCATCCCCAGGAAGCCCTGATACACAGCCTGGGCAAAGGTCAGGATGGACAAGTCGCCATAGACGATGCCGATACCACCGGCCAGGAGGATGCCGCCAAAGAGGACGAGGAAAACATTAGCGCCGGCTACGGCCGTGACGAGGACGACGATGTAGGGCAATACCTTAACCAGCGTAAAGGGATGTTCCCCTGTGCTGACTGCCGTTTCCGAACCGCCAAAGAAAATCAACAGGATGACCGTCACGATGGCCGGGACCAGGGTCAGCCAGAAGTTCAGGCGGAACTTATCCTTCATGGCACAGCCTTGCGTGCGCGTAGAAGCAATGGTCGTATCGGAAATAATGGACAAGTTGTCGCCCAGCATGATACCGCCCATGACGCAGCCCATCATGAGGGGCATGGAAATGCCGGCCTTTTCGGCGACGGCAATGGCAATGGGGCCGACCGCTGCGGCACTGCCTACAGAGGTGCCCGTAGCCGTAGCGATGAAGCCGGAAATGACGAATACGCCGGCTGCCAAATATTCAGGCGGAATATACGTAAGGCCCAGATTGACCGTCGAGTCGATGCCGCCCATGGCCTTACACGTAGCGGCAAAGCCGCCGGCCAAGAGGTAAATGACGCACATGATGATAATATTGGAATCACCACAGCCGCGTACAAAGGTTTCAAACTTTTCTTCAAAGGATCCCCGAATGAGGATAAAGGCCGCTATGGCGCCGATGGCTGCCGCCAAGGGAGCCGGGAACTGGTAAAAGGCCATTTCCATACCGCTCATATCTAAAATAATGCCGCTGCCCAAATAGACTATGACAAATACCAGGAACGGAACCAAAGCCAGTCCGTTCGGTTTTACTACCTGACTTGCCTGGGACGTATTGGCGGCAGGTTCCTGTTTCACTCCTTTTTCTTCGTCCATTCTCTCTTTCTCCTTTCATACAATACAAAAAAACTGTTGATTTAGAGTACACAATATAAGGAATTTCAATTGGCGCCGTGTCTCATTTCCTCATATTTTCTCGACAGAAAAATAGTATTTTATTATAGTATATATCCATTTTTAAAGGTATGCCTTGCTTTTCTATCTTCTTTATAACGGTTATTACTTAGTAACATGCCGTTAATACTTTATATTTTTTCGATACGTCAACTTATGTATTTATTTTACTATATTGTATAACGACTGTATAATACATGTTTTCTCTGTATATTCATAGTTTATAACTATGAATATGCTACATAATGAAATTGCGGCTGACGAATTGTTTGCATTTTCTTTCCTCTCAGAATACACAAAGGCCACTCCCGGAGGAGCGGCCTTTGTGTTTGTATTGGCGATGGTATATATGGAGACTTATTGAATCAGGTCCAGAGCCTGTTTGAGGTCGGCAATGATATCTTCTGCATTTTCGAGACCGACAGACAGGCGAACGAGGCCTTCGCTGATGCCGGCAGCTTTCAGTTCTTCCGGCGTATACGTGGAATGCGTCATGGAGGCAGCGTGTTCGATCAGCGTTTCGGCATCGCCCAGGGATACGGCAAGGCTGCACAGCTTGACGTTATTCATGACGACGGCGCCTTCTTCTTTGCCGCCCTTCAGTTCAAAGGAAATCATGCCGCCAGGCAGGCGCATTTGTTTCTTTGCCAGTTCATACTGAGGGAAGCTCTTCAGGCCGGGATAGTACACTTTTTCTACAGCCGGATGGCCTTCGAGGAATTCAGCCACCTGCATGGCGTTAGCCGAATGCTTTTCCATGCGCAGGGCCAGGGTCTTCATGCCACGGGCGACGAGGAAGGCATCAAACGGGCTGAGGACGGATCCGGTCATATCTTTAATGCCAAAGAGGCGGACGTTATTAATATATTCCTGCGAGCCTGCGACGAAGCCGGCAATGACGTCACCATGGCCGTTGAGGTATTTCGTAGCCGAATGGACGACGACGTCGGCACCGAGGGACAAAGGCTGCTGGATGTAGGGCGAGCAGAACGTGTTATCGACGACGACCTTGATATCGCCACTTGCATGGGCAATCTTGCTGATGCCTTCAATATCGGAAATCTTCAGCGTCGGGTTGGCTGGCGTTTCCAAATAGACGACGCGTGTATTCGGTTTGATAGCCTGTTTCACAGCGTCCAGGTCCGTAATATCGACGAAGGATACATCTACGCCATAGCGGCTCAGGCCGTGGTTCAAGAGAGCAAAGGTGCAGCCATATAAGGTATCGCTGGCTACGACATGATCGCCTGCGTGAAGCAGCGTCCACAGGGCAGAAGCGATAGCGCCCATACCGGACGCAGCGGAGCAAGCAGCTTCAGCGCCTTCGAGGAGGGCTACCTTTTCTTCTACCTGCGTATCCGACGGGTTACCTAAGCGCGAATAAATATACCCTGGTTCCTTCAAGGCAAAGCGGTTGCCGCCCTGTTCAGCCGAATCAAAAATAAACGTAGACGACTGATAGATCGGATTCGTCAAGGCGCCAAATTCGTTTTTCATAGCGCCGCCGTGAATGGCCTTCGTAGCAAATCCCATCTGTTTCAGTAATTCCTTTTCCATATTACTCTCCTCCATTTCTGCGCATCATATAGAAATTAGATATATAATGCATGACATAAAAAGTAGTTGTTTTCCCTAGGATACGCTGTATCCCTTCATTGCCTACAGTGTATCACAGGCCATTCCCGTTGTATAATACATTTTTTCTCTCATTTTACATAGTATATAACTATATAAAATTTCCAGTCTGGCAAATACTGTCTCTGTTACAATCCGCCGCATACACGGACCGGCCACTGGCACATCGGGCCTGCTGCCCGGCCGGCTCCGCTGTGCCCCGCACGGATAGCATAGCCGTTCTCTTTGCATAGTATTGCAGGAAAGCAACTATTTCAGTCATAAAAAAGCAGCTCCTCCGGCGTGCGAAGGAGCTGCTTCCTGTTCGTTTCTAAATGGCGTAATAGATGTAGAGGCCGTTCTTTTCTTCCTGTTCCAAGCGGCCGTGATGGAGCAGGTATTCCACGTGCGATAAGGTTTCCCCCATGGCGAACCACTTCTGCGTCGGCGGGAATTCCGGCCATTTCTTGCCCCGCATGGACCATGTCAGGTGTGGTGCCAGTTCAAAGGCCGTCGCGCCGGGGTGATCCTTAGCTGCCTGCCAAAGCTCCTGCAGGCGGTTGGCGTGATGGGCCTTTATGGCATCTACCCGTTCTTTTAAGGCGCTGCTCGCCTTGCGGTGGCCCGGCAGGACCAAACGGGCCGGCAAATCGCGCACCTTGTCGAGGCTGTGCAGGTAGCACGCCAAGGCGTCCGGCAGGTTCTGCCAGCGCTGGATATTCGGCGTAATATCAAAGAGGACGTGGTCGCTCGAAACGAGCAGTCCTTCTTTGGGCAGCCAGAGGCAGGACAGGCCCTTCGTGTGGCCCGGCGTATGGATCACCTGGAAATCCACGCCGGCCAAGGTGACGACATCGCCGTCGCCTACGGGATGAATGGAAAAGCTCGGGTCCGGCGAAAACTTGCGGGCCTGGTTGGAAAATTGCTTTTCAATATCCTCCGGCGGCATGCCTTCCTTCATAAAAAGCTGTTCTGTATACTTCCACGTCCGTCCATCTAAGGCCGAATCGACGAGGTATTGATAGTCGTCGCCGTTCATGTAGACCTGGCAACCCTGGCCTGCGAAATCGCCGACGAGGCCTGTATGGTCAGCGTGCAAATGGGTCAAAAACAAATCGGTCCGCGCCAGGTCGACCTGCAACTGGGAAAGACCGGAAAAGAGGGCTTCCCGGCATTCTTCCCGGTTAAAGCCCGTGTCGATGACGAGCCAGCGGTCGCTGCCGCACACGACATAGGAATTCAAGTACCGCAGGGGGTTATCCGGCAAGGGTACTTCTATTCGATACATAAGGGGAGAGTCCCACATTTTTTCAATCACAGTACGCGCTCCTTCCAATACATACCTGTGCAGACAGAAGCTGCACGTAACTAGTATACACGCAGATGCAGCCAGCGTCCAGGTACGGCAAAAAACCTCCCCGCCGGGGCTGTCCGGCAGAGAGGTTTTTATAACATATATTTATATCATATTCTATATTGTAGTGTTTACTCGCTACGTTTTTTCTTATGCGGATTGAAACGGTTCATCCCTACATCTACACCTAGCTTTAAACAGCCTACAATGGCGTCTGCCGCGTCTTTAATCCCCTTTTCATAGTCGGGTACCAGCTCCGGCGGAAAAGGCGTTAAAACGTGATCTATGACGTCGTGGTGTGGCAAGGGCCGGCCAATCCCTACGCGGAAGCGGATGAATTGGTCGCAGCCATTGGCCAGGAGGCTCTTGATGCCGTTATGGCCACCGGCGCTGCCGTTCGTACGGATACGCAGACGGCCTACGGGCAGATCCATATCGTCGTAAATGACATAGACGTTTTGCTGGTCCAGCTTGTACCAGCGCATGAGCGGGCCTACAGACTGGCCGCTGTTGTTCATAAACGTCTGCGGTTTGACGAGGAGCACCGTTTCCCCATCGATGACGGTCTGGGCCACGAGGGCGTCCATGCGTTTCTGCCAGACCGTTACGTTGTACCGTTCTGCCAGTTCGTCGACGACGAGAAAGCCCGTATTATGTTTTGATTTTTCGTATTCCCGGCCCGGGTTGCCCAGGCCTACTATCATATGCACGACGGTCCCTATTATTTATCGAAGAGACGGCTGACGGACACATCATGGAAGATGCGCATGATGGCTTCGCCCAGGAGCGGTGCAACGGAAAGGACGCGGATCTTGTCGATCTTCTTTTCTTCCGGCAAGGGAATCGTATTGGTAATGATCAGTTCGCTGATGACGGAATTTTTGATGCGTTCTACAGCGGGATCGGTCAATACTGCGTGGGCACAGGCTGCATAGACGCGTTCAGCGCCCATTTCCTTGAGGGCCTTAGCACCGCCGCAGAGAGAGCCGGCTGTATCGACAATATCGTCGACGAGGATACAGGTCTTGCCTTTAATATCGCCAATGACGTTCATGACTTCCGCTACGCCCGGACGGGGACGGCGTTTTTCGATGATGGCAATCGGTGCATTGACGCGGTCAGCCAGATCGCGGGCACGCGTTACGCCACCGAGGTCAGGCGAAACGACGACGATGTCGCCCATGTCGTTGGCAGCCTGTTTCTGGTTAATATATTTAGCAATGATAGCAGCCGAGCCGAGGTGATCTACAGGGATATCGAAGAAGCCCTGAATCTGGCCGGCGTGCAGGTCCATGGTAACGACGCGGGTAATGCCGGCTGTCGTCATCAGGTCAGCTACTAATTTAGAAGTAATCGGTTCACGGCCGCGTGTCTTGCGGTCCTGGCGGGCATAGCCATAGTACGGTACGACTGCTGTAATGTGGCGTGCAGACGCGCGTTTCAGCGCATCGGCCATAATCAGCAATTCCATCAGCGTGTCATTGGCAGGCTGACAGGTCGGCTGAATTACAAATACATCTTTGCCTCGAACGCTTTCGTCGATCATAACCTGGATTTCACCGTTGTTGAACTTGCCGACAAACCCTTTGCCCAATTCCAGGCCAAGGTAATCAGCAATTTCTTTCGCCAGCTCAGGGTTGGCATTGCCTGTAAAAATTTTCAGCTTTTTCCCGTCTTCGTAACTCATTGTGAGCCTCCTAATTGAATATTGATATAACAACAGTAATGGAAAAACAATAAAATTTACTGGTTATTTCTTATATGTATCGTCTTTGACCCAGCCTTCGATATTGCGCTGTTTGGCGCGACCGACAGCCAGGGCCTTGGCGGGTACATCTTTCGTAATGGTAGAACCGGCACCGACATAGGCATACTCGCCAATGGCCACCGGCGCTACGAGGTTGCTGTTGCAGCCGACAAAGGCATGATCGCCAATAACCGTGCGGTGCTTTATCTTGCCGTCGTAATTGACAGTGATCGTACCACAGCCGATATTAACGCCGCTGCCGACGTCGCTGTCACCAATATAACTGAGATGCGGCAATTTTGTGCCGTCGCCAACGTGGGAGTTTTTCACTTCCATGTAGTTACCCACTTTTACGTGGTTGCCAATGACCGTACCGGGACGGAAATGGACGAACGGGCCGACTTCGCAGCCATCCTTGATTTCACAATCGTGGGCATAGGTAAACTGCAAATGGTCGTCATTGCCCATGTGGACATTGGTCATGCGGACGTACGGCCCGATCTGGCAGTTTTCGCCAATGACCGTCTGCCCTTCGAGGATCGTTCCCGGATAGAGCACCGTATCGCGGCCGATGACGACCGTCGTATCGACATAGGTGTTGGCAGGATCGATGATAGAGACTCCAGCGGCCATCAATTCTACCAGTTTGCGCTGGCGCAGTACCTTTTCGGCTTCAGCCAGCTGCAGGCGCGAGTTTACGCCCAGTGTTTCCTGATATGCGGGGACAGCATAGGCGCTGACCACCTTACCGGCAGCGACGAGCATGCCGATAATATCCGTCAAATAATATTCGCCCTGCGCATTGTCATTGCTGATCTGATGCAGCATGGGCCATAACAGGGATAAATCAAAGCAGTAAATACCGGCATTGACTTCGTCGACAGCCAATTCTTCCGGCGTGCCATCCTTCTGTTCGACAATCTTCACGACCTGGCCTGCTTCGTTGCGGATGATGCGGCCATAGCCCGTCGGGGCCGGCATATGGGCCGTCAAAATCGTCGCCGCAGCGCCACTTTCTGCATGACAGGCAAATAAGCCGTCAAAGGTTTCCTTGGTTACAAGAGGCGTATCGCCACAGGTTACGAGGAGCGTGCCTGTCGCGCCGGCCAGCAGCGGTTCGGCCTGCAATACGGCGTGACCCGTTCCCAGCTGTTCTGCCTGCAAAACTGTTTCTGCTTCATTGCCCAGATATGCCTGTACATCTTCCCCGCCGAAACCGACAACGACAATCTGCCGCTGTGTCCCCGCAGCTTTTACGGTACGCAGGACCTGTTCTACCATCGGCACGCCGCCGACTTTATGCAGAACCTTCGGGAGCTTGGATTTCATCCGCGTTCCTTTGCCTGCTGCCAATATAAGTGCAATCGTGTCTTCCATTCAGCATTTGCCTCCCTGGTATGAAATAACTTTATCACGTCTCTTAAGAATAACACAAATGACTTGCAAAATACATAGTAATTTTACAAAAAGTTACGGCAAATTGAGAAAGCTAAATATGCCGCAAAGGGATAGAAAAAAGGAGAGGCCTTTGCCTCTCCCCACACATGCTATATGTTGCTTACAAAATATGGACGACGACACTGCGTCTGCCAAAATTCAAGGCTTCATTCCGGTCATCCATACCCAGGTCGATGCGGTCGCCTACAATGGCGCCACCTGTATCATCCGCTACGGCTTCGCCGTACCCTTCAATGTATAAACGGGTGCCCAACGGAATGACATTCGGATCGACCGATACGAGACCGCGGGTCAGGCGATGACCGCCGGCAGTATAGCCGCTGTTACCCGGATCGTCGGCTGTGTAAGCCGTTGCTTCCATAACAAGGCTGCGCTGGTAACCGCTGTCTTCAGCCGGCGCCTGCTGGCCGCTGGCATTCGAAAGGGCCTGCATGGTCTGCGAACCGACAACACCGTCAGCATCTAAGCCATGATCTGCTTGAAAGCGTCGCACAGCAGTTTGTGTACCACTGCCAAACACACCATCGGCTCCATCTGATAAATATCCTGTAGCAATGAGCATATATTGTACGCGCTGAACAGCAGAGCCGGTCATTCCCATTTCAACCTTTGCGGATGCAATCGATGAAAATACTAATACAAACAATACGGTCAGTAAAATCACGATTCGTTTATTCAAAAAACCACCTCTTCGCTAATATCAAAAAAACACATCGACAAGATTATAGCAAAAATCATTTCGGAAGTCAAAAAAATGTATCTTTATGAGTATATTTTCGCTATTTTACTCTCTATTCTCATTGATATTGGAACAGGTAATCCGTGTATTTTCAACACTTATATTGCAGTTTTTTAGTACCTGGTACTATTTTAAATAATTATTATGCATTTTCCCTTTCTACGAGGTTTCGCGTCGCTTCGGCCGATTCTATTGAATCGGTCAATACATAAATGTAATCGCCGGCGCACAAACGGGTGTGATAATCGGGTACAATGTCTTCCGTACCGCGCTTAATATCAACTAATGCTACGTGGTCCGGCCATTCAATCCGGCCGATATATTTCCCGTCTACAGGGCTGCCACTGCCGACGGTAAACTCCAATACGTTGCGCCGTTGGGACGAAGGAAGCGGTCCATGTCTCTTGGCAAGAGACAGCTTAAGCAGTGTATCATAAATGGGCTGTCCGCCCAGCAATTGGGCTGTAACGAGAGCAATCATAGAGGCCGTACAAAGGACCAGCAAGTGTTCGTACGACCCGGTCATTTCCATGATCAGGATCGTCCCCGTAACGGGCGCGTGGACAGAAGCGGCAAAAAAGGCGGCCATCGAAATGACAACGATATTCGATAAATAATAGTCCGGAATGACGCCGGTCTGGACGAGGACGATGCCGACGCTGCCACCGCACAAGGCGCCTAACACCAGCATGGGCAGGAAGAAGCCGCCCGGCGTGCCACAGCCATAGCTGATGAGCGTAAAGAGGAATTTCCCCACGAGGAGCGTGAGAAATAAAGTTAAAGATAAAGGTAACTTATACAAACTATTGATCAAGTCGTTGCCGCCGCCCAAAACCTGAGGGAATACATAGCCTAAAATGCCGGCGACGACCAAGGCAAAGCCGATGCGCATGAAATCATTGCGAAATACAGGCAGGTTGTAAAAATGGCGCACATTGATGAGGCCCTTGTTAAAAATGCAGCCGCCAATACCGATGACTACGCCCAGGACGACAGCCAGCCACATGTAACGCAAGGGAAAGGGCGGCAGGCCGCCGAAATGAAAGATCGGTTCCCGGCCAAAGACGAGACGGCAGGTCATGGTAGATACAAGAGCTGCTGCCATGGCCGGCGCCAAGACGACGCTGGAAAAATTACGGTGCAGCTCTTCCAAGGCGAAAATCGCCCCGGCTAAAGGCGCATTAAAGGCTGCTGCCAGGCCGGCACTGGCACCGGCTGTGATCAAATAGCGTTCTTCCATGCGCGTCCGCCCCAAGGCCCGGCTCATGCCCTGCGCCGTCATGGCACCGAGCTGGATTGACGGTCCTTCGCGGCCTAAGGAAAGGCCGAAGCCGATGCCGAGAATGCCACCGACGAGCTTGACCCAGATAATGCGCAGCCAGCGCAGGCGGATGACCCCCAGGATAATCCCTTTGACCTGGGGAATGCCGCTCCCGGAGGCTTCCGGTTCGATCTTTTTCAGCCACGCCAACAGAGCCGCCACAGCCAGAAGCAATAAAAACCACAGGCCGTTTTCTACAGGCCCTGCAGCCACTAAGATTGTATATATATATTCTCTCAGCTGTGTCCCTGCATCGAGGGTCCAGCGAAAGAAGCTGATGATAATACCGCTTAATAAGCCAACCCAGGCGCCTTCCGCAAAGAGGCGGAGACGAAAGCGGGGCCAATGGTTCAGATTCCGGATAACCGGTATAATATCCAGTTTTACCTGCATGCTATAACCTCCCTGTACAATGTCTACAGTATATCATAGAACAGGAGGCCATTGGAAAAAAAATTTTGCCACAGAGGCACAAAACAGGCGGCCTAAAAGATAAATATATTCACTAGCTGCACGGAAAAAATTTACATACAGCCCGGCCCGTACCGTGCTATAATAGACTGCATGAACAGACGGCTTTATCTGTCTTTTCCAAAGCTATATAATAGTATATATATTATATACACTATATGCGTTTTCAAATAACCGGTGTAGCTGTAAGAAAACAGAACCGTCAGGCACCGGCCCATCACCTCTGGAGGATTCCTATGAAAGATACTAAATGGCTTGCCTTACTGCACAGCCGGCGCGGCAAACTACTGGCCTTTGCCTGTATCCTGCTCCTGGCCTGTATCGGCATCTACGCCCTGAGCCATTCGAATACGGCCAAAAAAGGCGCCCAGGCCACGACCGATGCGGCCGTCCAGGCCTATACGTTAGAACGCAAGGATATGTACCGTCACGTGTCTATGTCCGGCGAGACTGTGCCTATCGCCCAAGTCGATTTGTCCACAAAATATGCCGGCAAAATCGCCTCCGTCGACGTGCAGCTCGGTGACTACGTCGAACCGGGCCAGGTCCTGTTGACGCAGGATCCGACCGATACGAGCCTGACGCTGCAGCAGGACCAGGCAGCGCTCCAGCAGGCCCAAGCCGAATCGACAGCGGCTGAAGCCCAATTTTCTTCAGATCTGCAAAAGGCCCGCATCGATTACGAAACGGCCAAGATGAACTACAACCGCTATGTCATCCTGAAATCGGAAGGGGCCATTTCCCAGAAGGATCTCGATACGGTATACCAAGCGCTCATTGTTGCACAATCAACATTGCAAAACTTGGAATCACAAAACCTCGGTGACATACCGGCTACCATTGCCGCCAAACAGGCCGCCCAGGCCAAAGCCGGCTACGTCGTAGACAGCCTGTCCCAGCAGCTGGGCGACCTGACCATCCGCGCGCCCCGGGCCGGTGTCATCAGTTATCGTAATGCAGAAGTAGGCGCCATGGTACCGGCCAACACGAAGGTCCTCACCGTAACCGATACGAGCGGCATCTACATCGACTGTCCCCTGTCGGAAACGGACGTGGCCGCCATCCACATGGGCATGGACGTAACCGTTTCCATCGAATCCCTGGCCCAGACCTACGCCGGCGTCATTACCTACGTCAGCCCAGCGATGGATCCGACGACCAAGACCTACATGGTCCGCATCACCCTGACCCAGCCCGACGGCGCCCTGCGGGGCGGCATGTTCGCCCAATCGGGTGTCGACGTCCTGCAGCGGGCGCAAACGCTCTACGTCCCCAAAGACGCCCTCCTCGAACTGAACGGCGTAAGCAGCGCCTATGTCATCCTGCCGGACAATACGATCCAAATCCGCCAGGTAAAGACAGGCCTGCGTAACGACGCCTACGTCGAAATCCTAGACGGCCTCTCCGTCGGTGACCGCATTGCCGTCACCAACACGGCCCGCCTGAAGGACGGCTCCCACGTGACCATAGAAAAGGAGACGTGATGCGCCGTGAATCTCACTAAATATTCTATCGATCACCCCATTGGCATCTGCATGGTCGTGGCCTTCTTCGTCGTCTTAGGCCTCTTCAGCTTCTACCGCATTGGCGTAGAGCTCCTGCCGTCCCTCAACACGCCGTACGTCACCGTAACCGTCAGCTATCCCGGTGCCAACGCCGATTCCGTAGAGCAGCAGGTCGTAAAACCTATTGAAGACGCCCTGTCGTCCGTCTCTAACGTCAAGCACATGAACTCCACGGCTTCCTACGGCCAGGCCCGCATTACGCTGGAGCTGGATTTCTCGGCCAACGCTGACGCCGCCGCCATCGACGCGACGAAAAAGGTCAACGCCATCCGCGGCAAGCTCCCCGACGGCATTGACGAGCCCGTCGTCATCAAGCGCGATATTAACGCGACGCCTATCATGTTCGTCGCCGTCCAATCGAACAAATCCTTAGACGACATCTATTCCAAAACAGAAAACGACTTTGAAAACGTCATCCAGCAGGCCGACGGCGTTTCGGAAATCGAACTTAACGGCGGCCGCGACAAGGAAATTGCCGTCGAAGTCGATAAGAATAAACTCGTCCACTACGATATGACCCTGGCCGAAATCGTCAGCGCCATCAAGGCCGAAAACGTCCTCATGCCGTCCGGCTCAGTCTATACGGATTCGACGACGACAGACGTGCGCGTCAAAGCCCAGTTCATCAGCGAGGACGAGCTGGAAAAAATCCAGGTCACCAATATCAAAGGCGCCAAGATTCCTCTCACGGCCGTCGCGACGATCCGCCGCAAGGACCAGCGCGTCACGCGCTACGCCCGCATCAATGGTAGCGACGCCGTCATCATGGCCATCTACAAAAACAGCGACGCCAACGTCGTCTCCACCGTCGACAATGTCATGCAAAAGCTAGACAGCCTGCGGGCGGACAACCCGGACTATACCTTTACGGTGACCAACGAAGCGGCGTCATACATCCGCAACTCCCTGCACAATACGCTGCAGACCCTCATTGAAGGCCTCTTTACGACGGGCCTGGTTCTCTTCTTCTTCCTGCGTGGCTGGCGCTCGACCTTGGCCGTCATGATCGCCATACCGACGTCCCTCATTTCGACGTTCTTCGTTATGTACCTGGCAGGCTTTACGT
>ERZ791821.1449-NODE-1449-length-12364-cov-4.641969_pt1 | contig 12364 bp, 11 predicted proteins | sample MGYA00510300_ERZ791821 | MGnify/ENA primary metagenome ERZ791821 (study PRJEB30046, sample SAMN00792034) | human gut metagenome | study: EMG produced TPA metagenomics assembly of the A metagenome-wide association study of gut microbiota in type 2...
AACACCATCCGCCTGTCCATCGGCACCGAGCATATCGACGATATCCTTGCCGATCTGGAGGCCGGTTTTGCCGCCGTCCGCGGCGAGTAAGCAGCCATTCTCTTTCCCGCAAGGGGAGTGATCTTCCTTTTATTCCTGTCCAAGCCTCCACAACTGTGCGACAAGGCCCCCAGCTGTCTGCCGGGGGTCTTGTCATTGTTAAAGAAGTGGCTCGGAAACGCCTGCCGGCGTTTCCGAGCCACAAATTATAAAACTATTTTTCCGCTCAGCGGCCGATCAGCAGGTCGCGGCGGCAGCGCAGACCCACAGAGAGGGTGGCGCTGCTGCCCAGATGCCGCAGGGTGACGCGGTTGCCGGACTTCTGTCCCTCGCACAGCAGCGAGAGGTTCAGGGTGGTGGTGTTCTTTTCGGTCACCAGCACCAGCGCTTTCACGCCGCTGGCCTGCAGTGCCTGCATATCCTCGATGGTGGTGCGGAAGGTGGCCACCTCAGCGGGCACATCCAGCGTCAGCACGCCGTCCTTCTGGCGGGCAGTGTACAGCAGCTGCTTGCCCAGCAGACCCTTGACGGTGTAGCGTGCCTCGGTCTTTGCCGTGTCGGCCAGCTCGTCGCCGGAGATCAGCATGATGTTGCCTTGAATGGGGTTGCCCTCCGGGGCGCCGTAGCCGGCATAGTGGGGATCCTTTTCGCCCACGGCAACATCACCGCTGTGCAGTGCGATATCGCCCTGCACCATCTGCTCCTGCGGGGGCAGATAGCCCTCCACGCAGGTGTCGTCCACCTCGGCAGCAAATGCGCCCACGCTCAGCATGGCAGCGGCACACACCGCCACAGCGGCACAGCTCAGGGTACGGGCAAGCTTTTTGTTCAGCATCTTCATAGAAAATACCTCCTGAAAACGGCAGCCGCAGGGACTGCCTTTGTTTTTTGCATCATAATCGTTTAAACCATGGTTCAGCTGCGGCGCATCCACAATGGAAAACCGCCGTATCTGTTCTGTAAACGGATACGGCGGCCGGATTATTGCAAAAGATTCAAAATTTTTTATTTTCAGGGGTTCTCCGGTTTGTTTTCGGTATCATCGCGGTTGAGGATATCCATGAACTCTTCGCCGGTGATGGTCTCCTTCTGGTACAGGTACTGTGCCAGCTCGTCCAGCTTTGCGCGGTTCTCGGTCAGGATGCGGATGGCCTTTTCGTGTTGAGTCTTGACCAGCTCTACCACCTTCCGGTCGATCTCGCACTGGGTCTGGGCACTGCAGGCCAGCGAGGTATCGCCGCCCAGATACTGGTTGTTTACGGTTTCCAGTGCCACCATGTCAAATTCGTCGCTCATGCCGTAGCGGGTCAGCATGGCGCGGGCCAGCTTTGTGGCCTGCTCGATATCGTTGGACGCGCCGGTGGTGATGGAATTGAAAACTACCTCCTCGGCGGCGCGGCCACCGGTCAGGGTGGCGATTTTGTTTTCCAGCTCGGCCTTGTTCATCAGGCAGTGGTTGCCTTCGTCCACCTGCATGGTGTAGCCCAGTGCGCCGGAGGTGCGGGGGATGATGGTGATCTTCTGCACCGGCGCAGAGTTGGACTGCTTGGCCGCCACAAGGGCGTGGCCGATCTCGTGGTAGGCCACGATGCACTTTTCGTGGTCGGTCAGGATAGAATTCTTCTTCTGGTAGCCGGCAATGACCACCTCGATGCTCTCCTCAAGGTCGGCCTGCGTCACGCTCTTGCGGCCTGCCCGCACGGCACGCAGGGCGGCTTCGTTCACAATGTTGGCCAGCTCTGCGCCGGAGGCACCGGAGGCCATGCGCGCCACGGTGTTGAAATCCACACCCGGGGCAATCTTCACCTTTTTGGCGTGTACCTTCAAGATCTCCTCGCGGCCCTTCAGGTCGGGCAGCTCCACGGGCACGCGGCGGTCGAACCGGCCGGGACGGGTCAGGGCGGGGTCAAGGGAATCCGGGCGGTTGGTGGCCGCCAGAATGATGACGCCGGTATTGCCCTCAAAACCGTCCATCTCGGTAAGCAGCTGGTTCAAAGTCTGCTCGCGTTCATCGTTGCCGCCCATCTGGCCGCTGTTGCGCTTCTGACCAATGGCGTCGATCTCATCGATAAACACGATACAGGGCGCTTTTTCTTTGGCCTGCCGGAACAGATCACGCACCTTGGAGGCACCCATGCCCACGAACATCTCCACGAACTCCGAGCCGGAGATGGAGAAGAACGGCACGTTGGATTCGCCCGCCACGGCCTTGGCCAGCATGGTCTTGCCGGTGCCCGGAGGGCCTACCAGCAGAATGCCCTTGGGCATGGAAGCACCGATCTCCTCGTACTTCTTGGGGTCGTGCAGATAATTGACGATCTCCTGCAGGTTCTCCTTGGCCTCGTCCTCACCGGCAACGTCCGCAAAGCGGATGCCATGGGTGGACTGCACATACACCTTTGCGTTGGATCTGCCCGCGCCGCCGAACATCATGGCGCCCGGGCCGCCGCCTGCCTTTTCCATCAGCTTTTTGTTCATCTGGTTGCCAATGAAGCTGAACAGCAGGATGGGCAGCACGAACCACAGCAAAAAGCTGAGCACCGGCGAACCCTGCTCCACGATCTCGCTGGAGAACTGCGCACCGGCATCGTACAGGCGCTCGGTCAGGCCGGGGTCGTTCATCAGGCCGGTCTTATAGATCTGCTTGTTGTCCTTATCCGTAAAAATGATCTGGTTGGACTGGATATCTACCTTGCCGATGTTCTCCTGCTCGGTCATGCTCATAAAGGTGCCATAGTCTACCTCCTGCACCTGACGCTCGGCCAGCCATGGCATGACCACAAGGTTGATGACCAGCAGCACCAGCAGCACAATGGCGTAGTAAATAGCCAACGGCTTTCTGGATGGCTTGACTTCTTTCATGGGAACTTCCTCCTTCTATATAAAGTGGGCTTCCACCCGGTTGCTGCATCCAGTATACCACACCTTACCGTCCGGCAACAGCGCAGCGAGGGCAACTTTGCAAAAACTTAGCAGTTTTTTAACAAAAAGGGGAGAACCCTCAATTTTGCATGATTTTCCCTGTCTTGTTGTGAAATGCTTTCATCTTTGCCTTGAATGAAACTTCTTGACAGCTTCTGGTAACCGTGCTAAAATTATCTCACTTTCAACAAAGTGCAAATGCGTTGACGGGGATAAAACGATCTCTTTTCTGCGTGCAGAGAGCCGCCGGGTGGTGCAAGGCGGGTGCAGAAGGCTTCGGATACTGGCCCCCGAGCGGCAGAGCTGAATGGACAAGTAGGTTCTGACGGATGCCCACCGTTATAAGGGCAGCGATTCGCCGCCATGGCTGATCGTGCAAAGCGGCTGCACGCACTGTGCAGCAAAGAGAGTGGTACCACGGGTGCCCTGTAAACGCTATTTACAGGCTCTCGTCTCTCAAGGTTTTCGCCTTGAAAGACGGGAGCCTTTTTGTATGATGATATTACCCCTTCAGACATCGCTGCGCGATGCCAGCTCCCCCAAGGGGGCGCCTTTGGGCAATGCCGCAAGCTTCACCGCATACCGGAAAGCCGTCCCCTTGGGGAAGGTGGATGCGAGTGAAACGAGCAGACGGAAGGGGCGCATTTTATGCACCACAACATCAGGAGGACAACAGGATGATGGACGCTACCAAGTATGCACCGGGGTACTACCCGGTACCTGCAGGTTATGACAGCTGGGTAAAAAAAGACCATATTGAAAAAGCTCCCGCGTGGTGCAGTGTGGACCTGCGGGACGGCAATCAGGCATTGATCGTGCCCATGAGCCTTGCAGAAAAGCTGGAGTTCTTCCAGATGCTGGTGAAGATCGGCTTCAAGGAGATCGAGGTGGGCTTCCCCGCCGCCAGCGAGACCGAGTACGAGTTTTTGCGCACCCTGATCGAAAAGGACATGATCCCCGCCGATGTCACCGTGCAGGTGCTGACCCAGTGCCGCGACCACATCATCCGCCGCACCTTCGAGGCGGTCAAGGGCGCACCCCGGGCAGTGATCCACTTCTACAACTCCACCTCCGTGGCGCAGCGGGAGCAGGTGTTCCACAAGTCCAAGGAGGAGATCAAGCAGATCGCCGTAGACGGCGCAAAGCTGGTCAAACAGCTCAGCGAGGAGTACGAGGGCAATTTCCTGTTTGAGTACAGCCCCGAAAGCTTTACCGGCACCGAGGTGGACTACGCCGTAGAGGTGTGCAACGCCGTGCTGGATATCATGCAGCCCACACCGGAGCGCCCCATGATCATCAACCTGCCGGTGACTGTGGAGATGAGTATGCCCCATGTGTACGCCAACCAGATCGAGTACTGCGACAAGCACCTGAAATACCGCGACAGCGTGATCATTTCCACCCACCCCCACAACGACCGCGGCACCGGCGTTGCCTGCGCCGAGCTGGCGGTTCTGGCAGGTGCACAGCGCGTGGAGTGCTGCCTGTTCGGCAACGGCGAGCGCACCGGCAACGTGGATGCCGTGACGCTGGCCATGAATATGTACAGCCACGGCGTAGACCCCAAGCTGGATTTCTCGGATATGCCCGCCATCTGCGCCACCTACGAGCGGGTGACCCGGATGCACATCTACGAGCGTACCCCCTACGCCGGGCAGCTGGTATTTGCCGCCTTCTCCGGCAGCCATCAGGATGCCATTGCCAAGGGCATGGCCTACCGCAAGCAGACCGGAGAGCACCGCTGGACCTGCCCCTACATCCCGGTGGACCCCCACGACATCGGCCGCACCTACGATGCGGACGTCATCCGCATCAACAGCCAGAGCGGCAAGGGCGGCATCGGCTTTGTGCTGGAGCAGAACTACGGCTACAACCTGCCCCCCAAGATGCGGGAGGCGCTGGGCTACAAGGTCAAGAACGTGTCCGACCACAGCCACAAGGAGCTGAGCGCCGCCGAGGTGCTGCACATCTTCGAGGACACCTACCTCAACCGCGCAAAGCCGCTGAACGTGGTGGAAGCCCACTTTGCACAGGTGAATGGCATCACCGCCACGGTCACGCTGGAGCTGAACGGTCAGCGCAAGGTGGTCACCTCGGTGGGCAACGGCCGTCTGGACGCCGTAGCCAACGCCATCCAGAGCGCTACCGGTATGGACTTCCATCTGGAAAACTACTCGGAGCACAGTCTGGACGAGGGCTCTACCTCCCGCGCGGCCTCCTATGTGGGCCTTGTCTGGGGTGATAACACGGTCACATGGGGTGCCGGTACCGACACCGATATCATCGTGGCCGGTATCCGCGCCCTTGTCAGTGCCATCAATAATCGATAAAAAGGAGAAAACTACCATGGGAATGACCCTGACGCAGAAGATCCTTGCCGCACACGCCGGACTGCCGGAGGTCAAGGCAGGCCAGCTCATCAACGCAAAGCTGGACATCGTGCTGGGCAACGATATCACCACTCCGGTGGCCATCAACGAGTTTGAGCGCGCCGGTTTTGACCGCGTGTTTGATAAAGAACATATCGCCATTGTGCTGGATCACTTTGTGCCCAATAAGGATATCAAGAGCGCTACCCAGTCCAAGCAGTGCCGGGAGTTTGCCAATAAGTACGATATCCTCAACTTCTACGATGTCGGCCAGATGGGGATTGAGCACGCCCTGCTGCCGGAAAAAGGCATCGTTACCGCCGGTGACTGCGTGATCGGCGCGGACAGCCACACCTGCACCTATGGTGCGCTGGGTGCCTTTTCCACCGGCGTGGGCTCTACCGATATGGCCGCAGGCATGGCCACCGGTATGGCGTGGTTCAAGGTGCCCTCTGCCATCAAGTTCGTGCTTACCGGCAAATTCAACCCCCGGGTGTCCGGCAAAGACCTGATTTTGCACATCATCGGCATGATCGGTGTGGACGGCGCACTGTATAAATCCATGGAATTCACCGGCCCGGGCGTGGCAGGGCTGACCATGGACGACCGCCTGTGCATCTGCAACATGGCCATTGAGGCCGGTGCGAAAAACGGCATCTTCCCGGTGGACGAGGTGACTCGCGGCTACCTTGCGGGCCGCAGCCAGCGCCCGCCGGTGTTCTACGAGGCCGACCCCGATGCCGTGTACGAAAAGACCATCGAGATCGACCTTGGCGCACTGGAGCCCACCGTCAGCTACCCCCACCTGCCCGAGAACACCCATAAGGCCGGCGAGGGCAAGGACATCAAGATCGATCAGGTGGTCATCGGCAGCTGCACCAACGGCCGCTTGGAGGATATGGAGGCCGCCTACAACATCCTCAAGGGCAAGCACATCGCCAAAGGCGTGCGCGGCATCATTATCCCCGCCACCATGGCGGTGTATAAGGAGTGCATCCTGCGCGGCTGGACCACCGCCTTTATCGATGCGGGCTGCATCGTATCCACCCCCACCTGCGGCCCCTGTCTGGGCGGCTACATGGGCATTCTGGCAGCGGGCGAGCGCTGCGTTTCCACCACCAACCGCAACTTTGTGGGGCGCATGGGTCATGTGGAAAGCGAGGTCTATCTGGCCTCTCCCGCCACCGCCGCCGCCAGCGCCCTGACCGGCTATATCACCGACCCGCGCACGGTCTGACCCGAAAGGAGCATGAGCATGAACGCAAAAGGTTCTGTTTTCAAATACCCGGATAACGTGGATACCGATGTCATCATTCCGGCACGCCACCTGAACACGCAGGACGCCAAGGAGCTTGCCAGCCACTGCATGGAGGACATCGACAAGGACTTTGTGAACCGGGTGCAGCCCGGCGATATCATGGTGGGCGGCTGGAACTTTGGCTGCGGTTCCTCCCGCGAGCACGCGCCTTTGTGCATCAAGACCGCTGGTATTTCTGTCGTCATTGCCAAAAGTTTTGCCCGCATCTTCTACCGCAACAGTATCAACATCGGCCTGCCCATCATGGAGTGCCCGGAGGCGGTGGACGCCATTGAGGCAGGGGACACCGTCCGGGTGGATTTTGACACCGGCGTCATCACCGACGAGACCAACGGCAAGGTGTTTCACGCCGAGCCCTTCCCGCCCTTTATCCAGAACATTATCTCTGCCGGTGGTCTGATGAAGGCTATCCAGAAATAAACCCGGCTGTTCATCCGATGAGAAATTAACCAATAAGGAGAACAAACCTCATGGAAAAAAATATTGCTGTCATCTGGGGCGATTGTTCCAGCCCGGAGATCGTAAAGCAGACCCTCCGGGTGCTGGATAAAGTGGCCGAAAAGTACGGCCATACCTTCCATTATACCGCTGCCGCTATGGGCGGCGAGGCCATTGATAAATACGGCGACCCACTGCCCCAGCACGAGCTGGACAAGTGCCTTGCCGCCGACAGCGTGCTGCTGGGCGCAGTGGGCGGCCCCAAGTGGGAAGGCCTGCCCGGGGAGCAGCGACCGGAAAAAGGCCTGCTGCGGCTGCGCGCCGGGATGGAACTGTACGCCAATAACCGCCCCGCGAAAATCTGGCCGCAGCTGGCGCCTGCCAGCCCCTTAAAGCCCGAGATCGTGGCACAGGGCATTGATTTTATCATCGTGCGGGAACTGATCGGCGGCGTGTACTTTGGCCAGCACACCACCCACACGCTGGAAAACGGCGAAAAACAGGCCGTGGACACCATGCCCTACGCTGAGCACGAGATCGAGCGCATTGGCCGCATCGGCTTTGAGACCGCCCGCAAGCGCCGCAAAAAGCTGTGCTGCGTGGATAAGGCCAACGTGCTGGACACCAGCCGTCTGTGGCGCGCCGTGATGCACCGGCTGCAGGCCGAGTACCCGGACGTGGAGTACAGCGAAATGTTCGTGGACAACTGCGCCATGCAGATCGTGAAGAACCCCGCCCAGTTTGATGTGATCGTTACCGAGAATATGTTCGGCGATATCCTGTCGGACGAGGCCTCCATGATCACCGGCTCCATCGGCATGATCCCTTCCTCCAGCCTTGGCGACGGCACCCGCGGCCTGTACGAGCCTATCCACGGCTCCGCTCCGGACATTGCAGGCAAAGACATTGTAAACCCTACCGCCTGCATCCTGTCTGCAGCCATGATGCTGCGGTACTCCTTTGGCATGGCAACAGAAGCCGATGCCATTGAGAATGCCGTGAGCCGTGTGCTGGACAAGGGGCTGCGCACCGCCGACAACATGAGCGAGGGCTGCACCTGCCTTGGCTGCACCGCCATGGGCGATGCCATTCTGGCAGAGCTTTAAGCCGCAGCGTATTATTTTTAACGAAACAAGCCCGGAAGGTCTACCGACTTTCCGGGCTTGAATTTTATGGGATCATATTACAGCATCTTGGAGAGGAAGGCTTTCAGGCGGGGGTGCTTGGGGTTCGAGAACAGTTCCTGCGGCGGCTCATCCTCCTGAATGCGGCCGTCATCAATGAAGATGACCCGGTTGGACACCTCGCGGGCAAAGCCCATCTCGTGGGTGACCACCAGCATGGTAATACCGGTGCGTGCCAGCTCCTTCATCAGCTCCAGCACCTCGCCCACCATCTCGGGGTCAAGGGCGCTGGTGGGCTCGTCAAACAGGATCACGTCCGGGTCCATGGCCAGCGCGCGGGCAATGGCGATGCGCTGCTGCTGGCCGCCGGACAGGCTCTTGGGGTAGGCGTTGGCCTTATCGGCCAGACCCACGCGGGCCAGCAGCTCGTCTGCGCGGGCAGAGATGGCCTCATTGTCCTTCAGCTTCAGCAGGCTGGGGGCAAGCTCGAGGTTACGCTTCACAGTCAGGTGGGGGAAGAGGTTGAAGTGCTGGAACACCATGCCCATCTTCTGGCGCACGGCGTCGATGTGTGCTTCGTCTACCTCCACGCCCTCAAATTTGATAGAGCCGGAGGAGGGAATCTCCAAACGGTTCAGGCAGCGCAGAAAGGTGGACTTGCCGCAGCCGGAAGGGCCGATCAGGCACACCACGTCGCCGCGGTAGATGTCAAGGTCGATGCCCTTCAAAACGTCCAACGTAGGGTCGGCCTTTTTTGCGCCGCGTTTCTTTACGCCGCCGTAGGTCTTGGTCAGGCCACGGACTTCCAGAATCTTTTCAGGTGCATTAGCGGTCACTTTGTGCCAGCCTCCTCTCAAACTTGCCCAACAGCCATGTAAACAGCATAACAAGGATCAGGTAGATCAGTGCAACGCCCAGCAGGGGGAACATAGCGTCGTAGGTGCGGTTCATAATGCCCTGTGCGGCGTACAGCAGCTCCTTGCCGCCAATGACCGTGATCAGGGAGGTATCCTTCAGCAGCACGATAAACTCGTTGCCAAGGGCAGGCAGCACCGCACGGATGGCCTGCGGGATAATGATGACCACCATGGTGGTCATGTAGTTCAGGCCAAGGCTGCGGCCGGCTTCCATCTGGCCGGGGTCTACAGCCATCAGACCGCCGCGGATGATCTCCGATACATATGCGCCGGAGTTGATGCCTAAGGTAAGCGCACCCACCATGGTAAAGTTGCGGCTGTTGGAGAAGATGACCATGCTCATGATCAGCAGCTGCACCATCATGGGCGTGCCACGGATGATGGTAGTGTACACCTGACACACCGCGTTAAAAAAGCCCAGCACCGGGTTATGCGTACCGGGGCGCTGCTGGTCGTGGGTAACGCGCAGCATGGCCACCACGCTGCCCAGCACAACGCCCAGCGCCAGCGCAATGGCGGTGACCAGCAGGGTGGTGCCCACGCCGTTGATGTATTGCAGCCAGCGGTCCTTCAGGATAAAGGCCTGATAAAACTTGAAAAAGAGCTCCTGCCCAAGGTTCAGCGTTGTGCCGCTGTTCAGCAGCTCCTTGAGCAGTTCGTATTGAGCAGCCATTCACATCCTCACTTTCTGTTTGTCAATAAATTGTAACCACTTTTTTCCAAAAAAAGAGGTGCCCCTGCATGGGGCGCCTCCTCGGGTACGGGGATCATACGGGATACACAGCTTAGTTTGCGTTGATGTACTTATCCACGATGGACTGCAGGGTGCCGTCCTCCTTCAGCTCCTCCAGAGCCTTGTTGATGGCGTCCTCCAGTGCAGAGCCCTTTGCCATGCCAATGGCGTAGTCCTCCTCGGCGTAGCTGGTGTCCAGCACCTTCAGGCCGGGGTTGGCAGCAACGTACTGCGTAGCGGGAGCGTTGTCGATGACCACTGCATCCACCTGACCGTTGTTCAGCGCCTGCACGGCGGTCAGGCCGCTGTCGTAGGCCACAACAGCGTCATCACCAAAATCATCGGAGCAGTAGATGTAGCCGGTGGTGCCGCGCTGGGTACCGATCTTCTTGCCAGCCAGATCATCGGGAGAAGCAATGTCGGAATCGTTGGGCACGATGATGGACTGGATGCCGGTGGCGTAGCTGTCGGAGAAGTCCATCACAGCCTTGCGCTCGTCGGTCACGGTCACGCCGGCCATCACGATGTCGGCCTTGCCCTGCTGCACGCTGAGCAGTGCGGCATCAAACTCCATGTCGTCCACCTGCAGCTCCAGACCCAGCTTTTCAGCAATCGCCTTGGCGGTGTCCACATCGATACCCTCGATCTCACCGGAGTCGGTGGTCATCTCATACGGGGGGAAGGTGGCGTTGGTAGCCATGGTCAGCTTACCAGCCAGAACGGTGGACAGTGCGGCAGCGCCGGAGGAAGCAGCGGCGGAGCTTGCCACAGAGGAAACGGCAGAGCTTGCAGAACCACCGCAGGCAGTCATAGCCAGAGCAGCAGCGGAAACAGCGGCGGCAGCCAGAAAGCTGCGGCGAGAGATCTTTTTCATATTCAAACACTCCTCTATATATGCATTTTATTTTGTTTGCCCCGATGGGATGCGATTCATCGCGCTTTCGGGGAATGCACTTAGTATAGTTTGTACAAATCGAAAAGTCAATACTTGTGCATAATAATCCGTAAAATTGATACGAATTTGCAAACATTTATGCAATAACGGAGAAAATGTGTGAATATATGCAGTATAAAACTCCTTTACACGCTTCTTGCAAGCTCCTCGGCGCTGCGCTTAGGCACGCAGTAGTCGCGGTTTGCGTCCAGATAGTACTTTACGCCGGTCTGCTCGGTCAGGGGCACAACGCGGGCGGCGTGGGTGGGGTAGCCAAAGGCCACCATAAAGGCCAGCTTCTGCGGCTCTTCAATGCCCAGCAGTGCGGTCAGGGCGGGCTTATCAATGGCGCCCATGATGCAGCTGCCCACGCCCTTGTCCCATGCGGCAAGGGTCATGTTGGCCAGCGCAATGCCGGTGTCTGTAGCAAGGTCGCCGGGAATGGCGGTGTCCTGCACCACAGCTGCATAAAAGGTGGGCAGCTCGTCCGCCTTGGGCGTGCCCTGCTCCGGCGGCAGGTAGGCGGCCCACTTGACCAGCGGCTGCACCTTAGCCACCATTTCGGGGCTTTGCACCAGCACCAGCCGCACCGCCTGCCGGTTTGCCCCGCAGGAGGAAAGCCGCACGGCCTGTACGATATCGTTTACCACATCCTGCGGCACGGCCTTTTGCGCAAACCGGCGGTAGGTACGGCGGGTGGACAGAAGTTCCATTGCGTTCATAGAAATCACTCCTTTTGTATAAGCAGGTCGGAAAACAGAGGGTCATTTCCGTTTTTTCGGCAGCGGTACGCACAGCACCAGACTGATGCCGATGGCAAGCGCCACGGCGATTTTAAAGGTACTGATACCCTTGGCAAGGGCAAGGGTGTTTTCGTTCTGGATGAAATAGTAGGCGGTGTAGTAGATGCCAGCGCCCGGCACAAGCGGAAAAATACCGGACAGCAAAAATACCGTGACCGGCGTTTTTTGGGTAATGGCAAACACGCGGGTAAGGATGGTAAGCGGGATGACCGACAGCAGGGATGCCGTGGCGGCGTCTGCACCCAGCAGGGTCAGAAGCTCATACCCCAGCCAGCCCACAGCGCCCACCAGTGCGCAGTAGGGCAGACAGCGGCGGGGGCACGCAAACAGAATGGCAAAGCTCAGCGTGCCCACCCCGGCCAGAAAAAACTGCGCGGTCAGCTCGCTGATCTGTACAGCTGTAAGGGACATCATACCACGACCACCCCCGTAAGTACCGTGTACAGCCGCAGTACAAGACCGGTGCCTATGGCAATGCTGGCGGCAATGAGCAAAGCGTCGATCATGCGGATGGTGCCGGAAAGGTAATCTCCCTGCACAAAATCCCGGATGCCCATGGTAAAGGCGATGCCCGGGGTCAGGATCATCAGCGTACCGATGATGGCGTGGCTGGCAGAGGTGTGCAGCAGATTGCACAGCAGGATGCACATCAGCGTGATCAACGCGGCGGTGCTGATCTTCTGGAAGCCGCCGGGCACTTCGTGACGCCCGCACCACAGCAGATACCAGCTGGCCGCCACCCCTGCTCCGGCAGCCGCCAGCGCGCT
>ERZ791821.1458-NODE-1458-length-12281-cov-4.294863_pt1 | contig 12281 bp, 8 predicted proteins | sample MGYA00510300_ERZ791821 | MGnify/ENA primary metagenome ERZ791821 (study PRJEB30046, sample SAMN00792034) | human gut metagenome | study: EMG produced TPA metagenomics assembly of the A metagenome-wide association study of gut microbiota in type 2...
AAAAGATGGCCGGTATCGGCCTGCTCGCAGCCCAGATTGCCTGCCAGCTGCACCGCCTGCTGCAGCAGCCGCACTGCCGGGCGCGAAAAGCCCCGGTAACCGCCCATGCCCAGATTTTCCCAAATGCCCATGTGTCTTGCTCCTTGCTGCATAGATAGCAATTCAACTTTTCAATGCAGCAGCCACAGCGTTGCATGGTATACCGCCAATATGCTGCTCTGCCGCACCAGTTTTTTGCCTTGCGATAAAATCGTCTGCACTGGAAGTATAGCCCCAAGGGGACAGAAAAAATCAGTCATTTGTGTCGGGCGGCGGAAAAGTAAAAAATGATCCGCAGCGGTTGCCGGTGCATGGGTACGCCCGGCTGCTGCGGATAGTTTTTTGAGATTACATCTTGCGAGGGAACGTTTTCAGAACGAGCCGCCTCCGCCGCCGTGGGTGGTGCCGCTGGAGGAGGTGTGGGTGGAGCTGCCGCCGGAATCGCTGGAATCGGACGCCTTGGGGCGCTCGGTGCGGTGCACGTCGCGGTAGAGGAAGCGGTCGTGCTGGTTGGTCAGCCGCATGCTGCCCTGCCGCACATAGCTGGATGCGTCCGGCTGCGGTGCTACGCTCTTGAGCTGGCTCTTCATTACGCCGGTCACGATCAATGCGGTCACCAGACCAATGACCAGCGCCAGACCCAGATACAGGATGGAGAGTGGCTCATGCGGCATATTGTTCACATCATAGGGATGGCCTTCGCGGGCGGCGGTAACATACGCGTCCGTCCACCGGATAAAGGTGCGGAAGGCGGTGGCGTAATCGCCGTCTGCCATATCGGGGGTCATCTGCTGGCCAAGGTACTGGATACCGGCATCCGTAAAGGCGGTAATGCCATAGCCACAGGTGGAGATATGCCATTTACGGTCGCCCTTGCTGATCAGCAACAGCACGCCATCCCGGTTTGCACCGTAGCCGAACTGGCAGTAATCGTACAGGTCATCAGCGTATTCTTCCATGCTGGTATAACCCTCGCCGTCCAGCGAGTCAATGGTGGCTATGACCACATCAAAGCTCTGGCGGACGCTCAGCTCCTCCAGCGAGGCCTCCAGCTCGTTATCCTCGTCCTCGGTCAGCAGCTGGGCGCCGTCGTTCATGCGGTAGTACAGGTCGGCAAAGCCGCTCTCGGCGGCAAAGGCCGGAGCAGCCAGCGCCAGCAGCAGCACCAGCGCTGCCAGCGCAGCACAGAGGGAACGCAGTCGGGTTGCAGTCTTTTTCATCTTCCGTCCCTCCTTTACAGAATACCGGCCAACCACAGCAGCCACATGACCGCATAGGAGGCGGCACCGACAGCTGCCGTAAGACCCAGTGTCCACTTACGGGCAGCGGCCTTATCTACCGGCAGGTTGCCAACAAACTTGCCTGTCTGGCCGTTCATGGCAAAGATGTAGTTGTTGCCGCGCCAGCTGGTGCTCAGCACCCACACCGGGAACAGGGCATATTTTGCCTTGCCGCCGTGCAGCTGGATGCTGCTGTTTTCCACCTTGACGGAGTCGTAGCCGGTAACGGTCTGGGTAAAGACATCCTCGGTGGACTGGCGGACGCGCTCGTTGGCGCGCTCGCTGCTCTTTTCAGCATCCACATCGTACTTATCTGCCACATAGCCCGCCAGATACGCCGTGTTAAAGGGCACGGCATCGCCCATGGAAAAAGGCTCGATGGATTCCATCAGCTCGTCTGCCATCTTGGAAGAGCCGTCCACCGGAACGGCATCAAAGCCCAGCACACCGTCCCGGCGCACGGAGTAGTAGCTGGTCTCCGTATAATCGTAGTCGTCATCCGACCAGCAGCGGGTGCGGGTGGCGGTAAAGCGCAGCTGGGCATCGGCATCGCTGTCGTACAGCCAGAAGGGCACATATACGCCCTTGATCTCGTCAATGTGGTTCTGGCTGCGGAATACCTTGGGCAGCAGGGTCTTGCCCTTGAGGTGCTCCTGCAGCTTTGCCTTGGCGGCCTTTTTATCCAGCTTGAAAGGGATGATCAGGTCGGGGCGCAGGGCTCCGGCAAACTGTCCTGTCAGAACGATGGGGTTGCCGCAGAAGGGGCAGGCGGAGGCAGCCATGGTGTCGTCGCCCACGATCTCGCCGCCGCAGCTCTTGCAGACGTAGGTGTGCAGACCGGCGGTCTCGCCCTCCGCCCAGCTGCCGCCGGGGCCAGCCCAGTCCATCTCGCTGGGCTTTGCGTCCTTCAGGTCCTCATCGTAGCCCTTCAGTGCGTCCACCTCAAACTCGGTGTCGCAGTAGGGGCATTTCATCTTCTGGGTGGTGCTGTCGAACTGGATCGCACCATCGCAGCAGGGGCACTTATATTCCAGCATTCCTGCCATAGCATTTCCTCCTGTGACTGCGGGGCAAGGGCTTCTTCCCTTCCCCGCAGCGTGTTCGGTGATCGGTTGCAGCGGGCTTAGGTGCGGTCGTTGTCGTCAAAGGGGTCGCCGCACTCCGGGCAGAACTTGGGGGGATGTGCGGGGTCTGCCGGCTCCCAGCCGCACTTGTCGCACTTATACTTGGGGGCAGCGGTGGGACGGGGCTTACCGCACTCGGAGCAGAACTTGCCCTTATTCACTGCACCGCAGCTGCAGGTCCAGCCCTCTGCGGTTGCCGGGCGGGGCTTGCCGCACTCCGGGCAGAATTTACCGGTAACGGTAGCGCCGCAGCTGCACTGCCAGCTGCCAGCCGCAGGGGTCTGCTGCCGGGGTGCTGCGGGCTGCTGACCCATGGCGAACAGGTTCTGGGCATTCATACCGCCCATGCCGCCTGCACCGGCTGCCATGCCCATGCCCATGAAGCCGGTCATGGCACCGGCGGTGTTGCCGGCGGCGGTCTTCATGGCATCGATCTGACCGCCCACCAGACGGGCTGCAGCGGTGGTGGGGTCGGTGGTCATGGCATTCTCTTCCCACTCGGTGATCTTCTTCTGCTGTTCCTCCGGGATGGACAGGGAGTTGATGTTGAAGGAGAACACCTCGATGCCGCGCTTTTTGCGCCAGATGTTGGACAGCTGCTCGTTGAGCGCCTCCGAGATCTCCAGCGTGTGGGCGGGGATTTCGTAATACTGCACCTTGTTGGCGGAAAGGGTGGCAAGGGCGGGCTGCAGGGCGTTCATCAGCTCGCTCTTCAGGCGGGGTGCCAGCTCCGAGGCATCGTACTGGGTGGAGACGTTGCTGCACACATTGGTGTAGAACAGCAGCGGGTCGCAGATGCGGTAGGTAAAGCTGCCGTTGCAGCGCAGATTGACCGAGAGCTTATAGCCCCGCTCCTCGCTGACCACCACCCGGAACGGGATGGGGGTGGCGGTGCCGTAAAGGATCTCGCCCAGTTCCTTGGTGTTGATGTAGTACACACGCTGGTCTTTGCCGGTGCCGCCGCCGTAGGTAAAGCGCTTGGCTACGGTCTGGAAGGTAGCGGCCAGACTATCGCCGAAGTTGCCGGTGAACACGCTGGGCTCGGTGGAGGCATCGAAGGTGAACTCGCCCGGCTCGGCGCACACCTCCACCACCTTGCCCTGCTCCACAATAAGCATACACTGGCCATCGGCCACGGCAATGCCGCTGCCGTTGGTAATGATATTATCCTCGCCGTGGTTGGAGCTGCGGCGGGAAGTGCGCTTCTGGCCCTTGACCATCAGCACATCCTTATCCAGAGAATCACAATAGAAAAATTCCTTCCACTGGTCTGCAAAAGTTCCGCCCAGTGCGCCCATACCTGCTTTGATCAGACCCATAGTAATTTCCTCCTGTATGTTTCATTGGTTTTGTAACGCCGGCAGTCCGCCCGCATTGTGCTTTCTTCTTTTTATAGCGTTCTACGCTACGATGGTGATGCAGGGTTCGCTTTGCTTTCAGATGTTATAATCATACTGCAACGCGGTGCTGAACGCAACCCATTCCGGGCCGTTTTCGGTGTCGCGCACCAAAGAAAAGCCCGCCTTCTCCCCTGCTGCGCGTGCCTGCGCACCCAAGGGGCACTCTTTTGAAGCAGCAGTTGCGGCAAATACAAAAAGCTCCCCCAAAAAGGGGGAGCGGGAATCATGCAGGGATGGCACAGAGTCGGGTTTACCCCGCTCCAAAAGCACTCAGAAGCGCCGCCATGTATCCGGCATAAACAGCACCAGCATGGGGAAAATCTCCAGACGACCGGCCAGCATATCGAAGATCAGCACCAGCTTTGCGGGGTCTGCAAAGCAGCCAAAGTTCTGCATGGGGCCTGCCATTTCCAAGCCCGGGCCGATGTTGTTCAGGGTAGCGGCCACGGCGGTAAAGTTCGTTACCATGTCAAAGCCGTTCAGGCTGATGAGGAAGAAGGAGGCCGCGAAGATAAAGATATACGCCGCAATGAACACGTTGGTGGTGCGGATGGTCTCGTGGTTCAACAACTTGCCATCCATGCGGGCGGGCGCTACCACCTGCGGGTGCAGGGCGGTCTTGAGCTCCTTGACCAAGGTCTTGCCCAGAATGAGGAAACGGCTCACCTTGATGCCGCCGCCGGTGCTGCCCGCGCAGGCACCAATGAACATGAGCATGACCAGAATCTCCTTGGAGAGGGTGGGCCACAGATCAAAATCGCAGCTGGAAAAGCCGGTGGTAGTGATGATAGAGCCCACTTGGAATGCGGCCTGCCGCAGCGCCTCGCCAAGGCTGTTGTACATACTGTAAATATTGGCGGTGATGATGCCCACTGCCACTACAATAACTACAAAGTATCCCCGCACCTCCTCGCTGGCTGCAGCGCGGCGGAACTTGCGCATGAGCAGCAGGAAGTAGGCATTGAAGTTGACACCGAACAGGATCATGAAAATGGTCACGACCCACTGGATGTAGGGCGAAAAGCTGGCAAAGCTGTCGTTGCGGAAGCCGAAGCCGCCAGTACCCGCCGTACCAAAGGCGGTGAGCAGGGCTTCGAACAGGGGCATTCTGCCAATCAGCAGGAATACCAGCTCCAGCACAGTGAGGGCAAAGTAAATGCCGTACAGGATCTTAGCAGTAGACTGCACCTTGGGCACCAGCTTGTCCACCTGCGGGCCGGGGCTTTCCGCCTTCATCAGGTTGACGTGGGAGCCGCCGGTCAGCGGCAGCAGCGAGAGCAGAAACACCAGAACACCCATACCGCCGATCCAGTGGGTGAAGCTGCGCCAGAACAGAATACCGTTGGGCAGCCCCTCCACGGCGGGCAGAATGCTTGCACCGGTGGTGGTAAAGCCGGAAACGGTTTCAAACAGCGCATCCACCGGGTTCGGGATGCAGCCGGTGAGCACAAAGGGCACCGCGCCAATGACCGAGATGAAGACCCAGCACAGCGAGGTGGCTGCAAAGCCCTCGCGCATATAGAACACCTTACTGCGGGGCTTGATGGTGTGCAGGGCGTAGCCGATACCGGCGCTGACGGCTGCCGTGAGCAGAAACACGCCCAGCACCATCCACTCGCCATACACAAGGCTGGCGGCGGCGGGCAGCAACAGCAGCACGCCCTCGATCATCAGCACATAGCCCAGCAGACGGAATACGATCGCATAATTCATAATCCGCCTCCGTCAGCTCTCCACAATGTCGCGCAGATCGTGCAGACCATGCTCCAGCGTGACCACGATGACGTTGTCACCCACCTGGATCTGGTCGCCGCCGCGGGGGATCAGGATCTTGCTGCCGCGGGTAATGCAGCACAGCAGCAGGTTCTTTTTCAGGTGCAGCTGGCTCAGGGGCACACCGGTGGCTGCGCTCTCCTCGTGCACGGTGAACTCCAGTGCCTCCACGCGGTCGTCCAGAATGCGGTACAGGGTCTTGATGTTGCTGCCGGCCTCGTTCTGCAGTGCACGGACGTACTGCACGATGTAGTCGCAGGTCATGTACTTGGGGTAGACCACGCTGCCCAGATCCAGCCCGGCCAGAATATCGTCAAATTCCAGTCGGTTGACCTTGGTCACCAGCTTGCCGTGGGAGTGCTTTTTGGCAAACAGGGTCAGCAGCACGTTCTCTTCGTCGATGTTGGTCAGCGCCACAAACGCCTCGGTGGATTCCAGACCCTCGGAAAGCAAGAACTCGCGGTTGGAGCCGTCCTCGTTCAAGATCTGTGCGCCGGGCAGCTGCTCGGCCAGCTCCATGCAGCGGGCTGCGTCCCGCTCCACGATGCGCACCCGCACATGGTTTTCCAACAGCTCCTGACTGAGATAGTAGGCAATGGCACCGCCGCCCACGATGAGGGCGTTGCGCACCGGCTGCACCGGCAGATGCAGCTGCTGGAAGAAGGCATGGGCCTTTTCCTGCGTGGCAAGGAAAGTGACCTGATCGCCCTTTTGCAGCACAAGATTACCGTTGGGGATGATGACCCCGCCGTCGCGCTCTACCGCACACACCAGAATATCGCTCTTGAGCCGGGTGGGGATCTCGCGGATGGCTACGCCATCCAGTGCGTCGGGCAGCGCAAACTTGATCAGCCGCACACGGCCATCCGCAAAGGTATCGATCTTGCTGGCCCCGGGGAACCGCAGCAGATGGGAGATCTCCTTTGCCGCTGCCATCTCCGGGTTGATGATGGCGGAAATGCCGATCTGCTTTTTGATAAAGTCCAGCTCGTGGCTGTAGGACGGGTTGCGCACACGGGCAATGCCGTGGCAGTGGCCCGCTTTTTTGGCGAACATGCAGCAAAGCAGGTTCAGTTCGTCCGATCCGGTGACCGCAATGAACACGTCCGCATCCTCAATGCCTGCCTCGGACAGGGTAGTGATGGACGAGCCGTTGCCCACGATGCCCAGCACGTCGTAGCTTTCGGTCAGATGCTCCACGCGTGCTTTGTTGGTGTCCACCACAGTCACGTTGTGGCCTTCCTCGCTGAGCTGGCGCGCCAGAGCCGTACCGACCTTGCCGCCGCCCACCAGAATGATCTTCATAACAAGTCCTTTCTCCTTTGGCAGCCCCTTTCCCAGGGCATACAAGTACAGCATAGTATACCACATCCCGCTGCAAAGTTCTACTATTTGCGCAGCAAATACATCGAATTGCTCAAAAAGCGACGATCTCTTTGTACAGAATGCCCTGTTTTCAGCGTGAAAGCGCGCAAAAGGGACTGCCGCACAACTTTGTGCAACAGCCCCTTGGAGATTTTATGAAACTCAGTACCGCTCTATGCCGTCCTTGGTAACAAGGGCGTATACCAGCGGGGCCTCCTCCGGCTTTTCCGCGCCGTATACAAGGCCGCTGCGGTACTCGGCTGCGGCGGCTTCAAACTTATCCGCTGCGCCGTAGAAGGTGGCAAGGCTCTCGCCCTTATGGACGTAGTCGCCGCGCTTTTTGTGCAGGGTAATGCCGGCGGCAAAGTCCAGCGGGTCGCCCTTTTTCTGGCGGCCTGCGCCCAGCAGCACACTGGCCGAGCCGATTTTTTCTGCGTCGTTGGCCACAATGTAGCCGTCCTGCTCGGCCAGCAGCTCGTAGCTGGCGGCGGGCTGTGCAAACAGGCTGTAATCCTCCAGCACCCGGATGTCGCCGCCCTGTGCGGCAAACATTTCCTTGCACTTTTCAAAGGCAGAACCGTCTGCAATAACGGCTTCGGCCATGGCGCGGCAGTGGGCAGCATCGCCCTTGCCCGCCAGCACCAGCATATTGGCTGCCAACTGCAGGCATACCTCGGTCAGGTCTGCCGGGCCGCAGCCCTTGAGCACATCCATGCTCTCCATGACCTCCAGACTGTTGCCGATGTTGTGGCCCAGCGGGGTGTCCATATCGGTGATCATCGCGGCTACCCGGCGGCCGTGGTGGGTGCCGATGGCGACCATCAGCTGCGCCAGCTCAATGCTCTGGTCCACGGTCTTCATAAAAGCGCCGGTGCCGGTGGTGACGTCCAGCAGAATGGCGTCCGAGCCGGAGGCCAGCTTTTTGGACATGATGCTGGAGGCAATAAGCGGGATGCAGCTGACGGTGGCAGTAACGTCCCGCAGAGCGTACATTTTTTTATCCGCCACGGCGATGCCTTCGCTCTGGCCGATGACCGACAGCCCCATCCGGTTCACCTGCGCAAAAAATTCCTCCTGCGAGAGGGCGGTCTTGGTGCCGGGCACGCTTTCCATCTTATCAATGGTGCCGCCGGTGTGGCCGAGGCCCCGCCCGCTCATTTTGGCGATCTTCACCCCGCAGGCCGCCACGATGGGCGCAATGACCAGCGTGGTCTTGTCGCCCACGCCGCCGGTGGAGTGCTTGTCCACCTTGATGCCCGGAATGGGCGAAAGGTCAACCATCACGCCGCTGTGTGCCATCACATCGGTCAGTTCAGCGGTTTCTTCGTTGGTCATGCCGCGCAGATACACGGCCATCATCCATGCGGCCATCTGGTAGTCGGCCACTTCCCCGCTGACAAAGCCATTGACAATGGCCTCCAGCTCTTCCCGGGTGTGGGTGCCGCCATCACGCTTTTTTGCGATCAGATCATAAATACGCATCGTTTCACGCTCCTGTTCTTATTGTTTTTTGGGGCGTCTTTATGCCCGGATCTCCTGCCATACGCTCTGGCCGTCCAGTGCAGAGGCGTCCACCTCCAGATACTCGCAGATGGTCTTTGCGATGGTGCCGAAGCACAGCTTTGTGCCCAGATCCGTGCCAGCCTTTACGCCCTTGCCGCAGACCAGATACGGCACATACTCGCGGGTATGGTCGGTGGTCTTGGTGTAGGAGGGATCACAGCCGTGGTCGGCGGTGATCATGAGCAGGTCGCCCTCCCGCATGCCCGGGAGGAAGTCGGCCAGAAAACGGTCGAACTCAGTGGCAGCGGCGGCGTAGCCAGCCACGTCGCGGCGATGGCCGTAAAGCATATCAAAATCCACCAGATTTACGAAGGCAAGGCCCTCAAAGTCCCGGGTCTGCAGGGCCTTGGTAAAGGCGATGCCGTTGGTGTTCCCGGTGGTCTTGATCTTTTCGGTCACGCCCTCACCGTCGAAGATATCAAAGATCTTGCCCACGGCGATCACGTCCTTGCCGGCAGACTTCAGCAGATCCAGCATGGTGGCGCGGGGCGGCTTCAGGCTCAGGTCGTGGCGGTTGGTGGTGCGGTAGAAAGTATCCGCGCTGTTGCCTAAGAAGGGACGGGCGATCACGCGGCCCACGCCGTATTTGCCCTTGAGCATTTCCCGGGCGATCTCACAGTAGCGGTAGAGCTCGGGCACCGGCACAAGCTCCTCGTTGGCGGCAACCTGAAAAACGCTGTCGGCGCTGGTGTAGACGATGAGGGCGTTTTCCCGCATGGCCTGCTCGCCGTAATCCTTCAGCACCTGCGTACCGGAATAGGGCTTATTGCACAGCACCTTGTGGCCGGTCTTTTGCTCGTACTCCCGGATCAGTTCCTCCGGGAAGCCCTCCGGAAAGGTGGGCAGCGGCTCCGGGCTGACCACACCAGCGATCTCCCAGTGTCCGATGGTGGTATCCTTGCCCATGCTCTGCTCCTGCAGGCGGGCAAAGGCTGCGGCCGGAGCATCCGTTTTCTCCCCTGCGGTCACGCCGTCAATGTTGAACAGACCCAGCTTGCGCAGGTTGGGGCAATTGAAATTGGGGTGGTTCGCAATGGCACCCAGGGTGTTGGTGCCCGCATCGCCAAAGGCAGCAGCGTCCGGCTCTGCGCCGATGCCAAAGCTGTCCAGCACGATCAGAAAAGCGCGTTTTTCCATAATGGTCACTCCATTTCTCCGGGGCGTGCCCCGGAACAGTACTACTATTTATTGCTTTTATTATAAGCAAAAAGCCTGCCGGATGCAAGAGGCAGCAACGCTGTATGGTTTTATCAGTTTTTGCATTTTGCCGCAGTTTTCCCGGGCAAAACCGTGCACGGAAAGCCGCGCCGCATCGTTAAAGTTTTTGCAATTTCCTTTGCAGACACGGACGGGAGCAAAAACTTGTATTCAAGCAAAAATTCCTCTTGCTCTCTTGCACCGGAATGATTATAATAGTAGTTGGTAGAGTTTCGGTTTTTTCTGCTCTGCCACATAAACATACCCGCTGCACCGGGAGCTTTTCAGCTTCCATTGGTCATACACAGCAGCCCACACAGCCGCTGTGCCGGATAAAAGTAAGAGAGAGTTGACGGAGGTATATTTGCATGAGAAAGACGAAGATCATTTGCACCCTTGGCCCTTCCACCGATAAGGAAGGCGTGCTGCGCGAGCTGATCGCCAACGGCATGAACGTGGCCCGCTTCAATTTTTCCCACGGTTCCCACGAGGAGCATCTGGGCCGCTTTGAAAAGCTGAAGGCCCTGCGCGAGGAACTGGGTAAGCCCGTGGCCGCACTGCTGGACACCAAGGGCCCGGAGATCCGCCTGAAGGACTTTAAGAACGGCGTTGAGACACTGGTTGCAGGCCAGACCTTTACCCTGACCACCCGCGATGTGGAGGGCACGAGCGAGATCTGCTCCATCACCTACAAGGATCTGCCCATGGACGTGGAGCCGAACGGCACCATCATGCTGGACGACGGCCTGATCAAGCTGCAGGTCCAGACCGTGAACGATACCGACATCGTGTGCACCGTGCTGAACAACGGCAAGATCAAGAACAAGAAGGGCGTCAACGTGCCCGGCGTGCATCTTTCTATGCCGTATATGAGCCAGCGCGATAAGGACGATATCATCTTTGGTATCCAGCAGGGCTTTGATTTCATCGCCGCTTCCTTTGTGCGCACCGCTCAGGACGTGTACGAGATCCGCAACCTGTTGAACCAGTACGACTCCAACATCCGCATCATTGCAAAGATCGAGAACCGTGAGGGCGTGAACAACATCGACAGCATTCTGGCTGCCGCCGACGCCGTGATGGTCGCCCGTGGCGATCTGGGCGTGGAGATCGACTTCACCGAGCTGCCCGGTATCCAGAAGACCATCATCGACCGCTCCTTCTCCTTCGGCAAGCCCATCGTCACTGCTACCCAGATGCTGGACAGCATGATCGTGAACCCCCGCCCCACCCGCGCCGAGATCTCGGACGTGGCAAACGCCATCTACGACGGCACCTCTGCGATTATGCTGTCCGGTGAGACCGCTGCCGGTGCCTACCCTGTGGAGGCACTGAAGACCATGTCTGCCATTGCCGAGCGCACCGAGCAGGAGGGGCACTACCTGCGCGGCCGTCTGATGGAGCCCAACACCGGCAAGATCAGCGTTTCCGACGCTACCGCTCACGCCGCCTGCCTGACCGCAAAGGACGTGAACGCCGCCGCCATCGTCACCGTGTCTGAGTCCGGCACCACTGCCCGCCTGCTGAGCAAGTACCGCCCGCAGCAGCCCATTATTGCCTGCGTTATGCGCGAGCAGGTGCAGCGTCAGCTGTCCCTGAGCTGGGGCATTACTCCGCTGATGATGGCGCTGGCACACAGCACCGATGAGCTGATCGAGATGTCTACCTCTCTGGCCAAGGAGAATGGCTACCTGCACAACGGTGAGCTGGCTGTTGTGACCGCCGGCGTGCCCGTGGGCGTTTCCGGCACCACCAATATGATCAAGATCCACATGGTTGGCAACTGCCTGACCACCGGTGTGGGTGTCGGCCCCGAGAACAATGATGTTGCTACCGGCAAGGCCTGCGTCTGCCGCACCATGGACGAGGTGCGCGCCAAGTTCAAGCCCGGCATGGTGCTGGTGGTTCCCTCCACCAGCAACGAGATGCTGAGCTTTGTGCGCGACGCCGCCGCTCTGGTGGTGGAGGAGCCCGGCCTGAACAGCCACGCTGCCATTGCCGGCAAGGCACTGCTGAAGCCCACCGTTGTGGGTGCCACCGGTGCTACCAGCCACATCCGCGATGGTCTGATGGTGGCCGTGGACTGCGCACACGGCAGTGTGCAGCGCCTGCAGGGCTAAGACATAAAAGGAGAACCGTAGTATGGAACGTATCGCAAGCTTTTGTGTGGATCACACCCGGCTTGACCGCGGGATGTACCTGAGCCGTCAGGACGGCGATGTGCTCACTTGGGACATCCGCATGAAAAAGCCCAATCAGGGCGATTACCTGACCACTGCCGCCGCCCACACGCTGGAGCACCTGTTTGCCACCTACGCGCGCAACAGCACCGTGAAGGACGGTGTGATCTATGTTGGCCCCATGGGCTGCCGCACCGGCTTTTACCTGCTTACCCGGGGGCTGACCCCGGCGCAAGCACTGCAGCTGACGGTGGACGCCTACCGCTTTATGGCCGGCTTTGAGGGCGCTGTGCCCGGTGCCAGCGAGGTGGAGTGCGGCAACTACCGCGATATGGACCTGCCCGCCGCCAAGGCGGAGGC
>ERZ791821.1474-NODE-1474-length-12099-cov-8.959399_pt1 | contig 12099 bp, 14 predicted proteins | sample MGYA00510300_ERZ791821 | MGnify/ENA primary metagenome ERZ791821 (study PRJEB30046, sample SAMN00792034) | human gut metagenome | study: EMG produced TPA metagenomics assembly of the A metagenome-wide association study of gut microbiota in type 2...
AGCTGCCGCACCTCGCTCGCCGTATCGGCACTTAGAATTATGCGGTATTGCCCATAGTTTTTTATAAAAAGAGCAAACCAATAAAAGCAAAGCTGCCGTCCCGTACTGATATGTACCCGGTTTTCAGGACACGGGTAAAAATCGAATAATTAAGAATCCATCATGGATGCTTCTCTGAATGTGGAGAGAGGCATCCATTTTGTTTTAGCTTGAATTCTGCTGTTATTATAATAGTCGATATAATCAGCAATGTGCCAAGAAAAATACACGAGACGATATAAATAAAAACTCCCCGGACAACATCCGAGAAGCCCTTATGCTCATGATAACCATATCCCCATAACCGCTTTTTGTCACAAAGATGAGTTCCTGCGTTTCGTGACAGTGCTGCGAAATCGCATTGGTATTTTTCAGATCACGAATTGGGATAATTTCGGGCATAAGCTCAGTTCCTTTCGTGGCTTTATTATGCCACAAAAAGGGCCGCACTGATAACATGTAAAACTGTAAAACAAAAAAGCTACATCCAAATTGAATGTAGCTTTTTTGTGTCTCGATGTGACAAAAAAGATACCAGACTTCATGCGTTGACAAAATTTGAAGCAGAAAAAATTTCCTTACAAATGGCAATGTCAATCATCTGGTGCAGATAAGGTCGGTGGCCATTGGAGCATCCACTCAAGATAGTCCGATGACGTGATTCGACCGTTCTCGAATGCTGTCCTATGAATCCGCCAATCTGCTAAAAGAGCCTTTACGGCAGGATGACTGCACGAGAGCCGAATGCGTAATAAGAAACATTGCGTACTATCTCCAAAATCTTGAAAAGGCAAACTATGCTCCCAATCGTACCATATCAACGTGCGAATGAGATCGACTATGGTATCGTTTGGCATATAGAATGTTTCTTCCCGAACATTTAGAACTTTAGCGATTTTCTCTACAATTTCGGCTTTAGGTGTGCGGTACCCGGTTTCGTACTGTGCAATGCGGTTCGCTGCCTCGTTTTTAATATCAATCAATATACCCAACTGCTGCTGTGTAAGACCGCGATGGCGGCGCACGAGTTTGATTTTATCTCCGATGTTCATAGTGTGGCTGTCTCCATTCTTACGCAAAAATAAAAACTGCCCGTCCGCGTAAAGTTGCTACGCAGATGGGCAGTTTTGGCTGTGTACCTTTATTGCAGTGAAATCTGTTGCGTATAACCTCCGATAAAAATAATTTCTAAATCTTGCCGTGATTTAACGATGATTTTTTCTATGATTCTCGCTGTAAGCATATCGTCGTATTCTGTAATCAAAAGGTCCTTTGCGGTTATCGGATTTGTAGGGGTGGATGGCGTTTGGCTATTGACTGAACTTTGTGTGATGGCAGTTTTTAGCTGTTTGATTTTATCGCTGAGCCTTTTCAGCTTGTCGTCAAGGAATGGGGTGTTTTCATCAAAGTCCAGCGACATTTCCAGTAGGTGGTCAAATTCCTGTTGGTTTTGCTCTAACTGTGCTTGCAGCTGTGGTGTCAGACTTTCGCCGACTTCTATCTGATGGAGAATCCCATTAAGCTGGTCAGCAACCTCGCCGGTAAACTTGGCAGCTAAATTCTGCACGGCCTTCAAAATTGCTTGATGCAACTCTGTTTCGGGGATAGAGGGTGAGTTGCTGCAAAACTTCGTTCCGTATTCAAGTCGGTTGACGCATCGCCAGACGATTTGCTTTCTGCCGTGGATGCTCCAAGTGACTCGCTTGTAGGAGCTGCCGCAGTCACCACAGACCAATCGTTCGGATAAGGCATATTTGCTGTTGTAGCGACCTCGATGTCGCTTGCGATGGTTGGTGGCCGACTTGCTGTTGCGGCGGGCGATTTCAGCTTGTGCCTCTCGGAATGTCTGCTTCGTGACGATTCCCTCGTGGTTATTCTCTATGTAATATTGCGGCAGTTGGCCGGTATTTTTCTTGGATACGCCTGTCAGTACATCCTCGATAAATGTCTTTTGCAGCAGCACATCACCGCAGTATTTCTCGTTCTGGAGAATCCGCTGGACGCTCTCGGACGACCACTTCTTGTTGCCACGTGCAGTGAGTACGTCGTCAGCCTCTAATCGCTTTTTGATTGTCTGTAAACTGGCGCCTTGCAGATAGCTGTTGAATATCATACGAATCACTTCGGCTTCTTCGGGAATGATTTCCGGCTTGCCGTCCGAACCCTTTCTGTATCCGAGAATTTGTCTGTAAGGAAACGGAAATTTTCCTTGTCGGAATCCCATTCGCTTACCGCGCGCGACATTCTGTGAAATTGACTCGCTTTCCGCCTGTGCAAAAGCGCTCAGCACGGTAAGAATCATCTCGGAGTTCATGGTTGATGTATTAATATTTTCTTTTTCAAAAATAACTGCGATGCCAAGTGCTTTCAGCATTCGGACGTATTGGATACTGTCCAGTGTGTTGCGGGCAAAACGCGAAATAGATTTAGTAAGGATTAAATCAATTTTCCGTTTCTTACAGTCCTGAATCATCTGATTAAAGCCGTCGCGTTTTTTAGTGTGTACACCGGAAATGCCATCGTCTGCGTAGATGCCGGCAATCTCCCATTCGGGAGTGGAAGTGATTTTTTCGGTATAATACAACTTCTGTGTTTCAAAGCTGCTTTGCTGTTCTTCTTCCTCGGTGCTGACGCGACAGTAGGCAGCCACGCGTAGTTTTCGGATGGCATGATTTTTTCCTTTGCCTGTCTGCATTGTGGCAGGTATTTCGATGATTCTTGTGTTGCTCATTTTGATTTTCCTTGTTACAGTATTTGTCCGTTTCGCAGTTTTATTTCAATGTGCGTGTCGCGATACAGGATGACATTGCTGACGATTTCTGCGTATAATTTCAGTGGGAAAGTGTCAGTCGGTTCAAGCTCGTTACAGGCACGCTTGATTTGCAAAGTTGCTGGGTCTGCATCACCTGCGGAGCAACAGGTAAATTGTAACTCTGCGCGGTGCAGGATTTTGCGAACAATAGACTCGGCATCTGGCTCCGGGGAAGCAAGCAGGGTATTTATTTCATGGCTCAACCGGGAAGATTCGATGGAGTGGATATTGCTTGCGCCCTGTGGAGAGCAGATTCTTTCATTATGCCGACAAATCCAGAATAACTTTTCACGAAGTTGCTGAGAGAGTTCTTCTGGGCGAATTCGATTCGACCACATTCCACAGTGACGACAGTACCATTGATGCGTTTTGGGATACCAATACAGGCGCTCTCCACAACAACATTGCATATCATCACGGAACGACTGCAGAACGCTGGAGTAGGATACAGACTTTTCATTGCGAAGTTGCTGTACTTGGAAATACAGTTCTTTTGTGATAATGGCGGGATAGGTTGCTGTACCGCAGTAAATGTCGCAGGAAAGCAATCGGGCAATGATATTTTTATTCCAGCGGTTGTCTGAAGAACGGTAAGGTGGCCCGCATGAACTCATGTGTGTGGCAATCTGCTGGAGACTGTCACCATTGCTGTAAGCATCAAAAATATACTCGACGGCGGCGCCTTCTTGTTGAACAATACAGAACTCACCATTTTGAATTTGATAGCCGAATAAAATGTAACGCTTTTTCATAGCGAACTCCGTTTTTCAGATAGTGTCATGCCATTCATAAACTTGAATTCTATTGTGGTAGGGCTGACCTGTACGCGGTTTACCAATTTGGTAAAAATGGTGCCATCAAATGTTTCCAGTGGGGGAGAAGATCCCAATTGCTGTTGTATGCTACGGGTTTGGAAAAGGACTCTTTCAAAACTATTGTCAGTGGTGCGTTTGGAAAGGAATTTTTTCTTTTCCCGTAGTTGTTGATCAAGGACTATACTACGTTCAAGAAACTGGGCGTTGTCGATGTATCCCAGTGTGTGGATTCGTGTAAGGTTGTGCCGCTGTTTTGCAAGGCACTGTACATCATCACGCGCTGTTTGCCTCGCAGAATTTGCTTGTTCTTGCAGAAACCTAAGCTGTAAAAGCGTGTCTATGATGGGCTGCAAAATATAGCTTTGGTTCGCCTGCAATTTATTGTAAACGGATAAAAATGCTTGCTGAATTTCAGTTTCCGAAACAGGCTTTAATGGGCAAAGGGCGGCAGATTGTAAATGCGTTCTACAGCACCATACAAAAGTTTGGGACTTTCGGACTTTTCTTGAGCAAACATGACCGCATAGGGCGCAGAATACAACCTTGGATAAAATGCAGGCTCGACTATTCGTGCTATTGATATTCTTTTGTGTAAGAAGCGACTGAACTCTTTCGAATTCATCTTTTGAAATAATACCGGGATGTGTTCCCTCAACGTAGTATTTTGGAAGCTGTCCAGTATTGCAGCAACTTTTTAGTGGAAGGGTATCAGGAGTATAGTTCTTTTGGAATAAGCTGTCGCCAATGTATTTTTCATTTCGTAGGATAAACCGTACAGAAGCAGAACGCCATATCACATCTGGCTTAGGGTGATTGGTATTTAGATGGTTCGCAATTTCCGCCGTGCTGAAACCATTCAAAAACAGATTAAAAATTTCTTTGACGGTTGCTGCTTCTTTTTCATCGGGAAACAGTTGACGGTCAATCTTTTTATAGCCGAACGGTGTCAAGCTGGTTATATAAGTGCCGTCATGCATTTTCTTCCGGATGCCCCACTTTGTATTCTGTGATATGGACAGGGACTCTTCCTGTGCTGCAGCGCAAATCATACTCAGAATCATTTCGCCGTTGGCAGTTTCGGTGTCAAAGCCTTCTTTTTCAAAAACAACCGTTACGCCAAGACTTTTCATTTCGCGCACCGATGCCAGCGCATCTGCCGTGTTGCGGGCGAAGCGGGATGCAGACTTGACCAGCACACGGTCAATCAGTCCTGCGCGGCAGTCATCCAGCAAACGGTTGAACTGTTCACGGTGTTTGGTGCTGGTGCCGGTAATGCCTTCATCGGCATAGATTCCGGCGAAATCCCAGTTTGGATTTTCCTGTATCAGATGCGTATAATAGTCCACCTGCACGGACAGCGAGTTTAGCTGATCGGTTGAATCACTGCTGACGCGGGCATAGGCCGCCACGCGAAGGCGCTTCGGCTGTTGCTGTATCGGCTGGATGACTTGGACTTGCGGCATGATGTTCACCTCTGGATTTGACGCTGTGACACTCTTTTTGTCACATACAACATACCCGAAAGGCAGGTCAAAAGCTATTCACGAGAACCACTAAACATCGCGGCACAAAACGCTGCATTTCCGGGCATAACCAACATTGGCGCGCTGGCAGATGTCCCTAGGCAATCTTCCGCTTGCGGCAGCGGATACCAGCGCGGCATAGGCCAGTGCGTATTTCAGCTCCTGTTCCAGCCTTACGGGAAACGGGTCAATCTGCATCGACAGCCACCTCCCACGGCACTCTTTTTCCGGTCCGCGCGGTACGAGCCAGGATCCGACTCTCCAGCCCTGTCAGATAGAGTTCATATTGCAGATTGGTTTCGGTAGTAATCAGTACGGCACCATAATTCTGCAGAAAGCGCAGGATGCGGTACAAGGTTGTAATGTCGTGGCTCAGTCGGTCAAGGCTCTGCACCATGACGGCGTTGACACGCCCCTGCTGCACAGCGGTGAGTATGGCGAACAAATCAGGTCGCCAGAATTCGGTACCGCACTTTTGCTCCATGCAGGAGTTGACGATGATGTAGCCGCGTCTGTCGGCCTCACGCATGACTTCTGCAAGCTGTTCTTCCAATGCGGGCAGGTTCGGTGCGGCACTGCGGGCAAACGCCCACACTTTGTATTCTTTCATGGGCGCACCTCAGAATTGCTCCATCAGAGGGAGACGAACATCAAATCGCGGCTTGCCGAACGATGCCCGCGTGAAGCGGTCACCGACAAAGCGTTCCAGACCGCTGTTGATGAGTTCGGCGTTCAGGTCACATTCGGTGGTGATGAGATAGACATCATTCTGACGCAGAATTTCAATAACGCCCACCAGTATGTAGCTGTTGCGGCTGATTTGCTCCAAATCGCGCACCATCACGGCTTCAATCCGACCGTTCTCTACTGCGTCCAACATAGAGCGCAGACCAATGCGGTCTTTCAAGGTGTTGCCGCTGCAATGGTCAAAAGATGTGCCGCGTACAAGGAATCCATGCCCTGCGGCTTCGTCGATAAGGTCATACAGCCGGTCAAAGGCAATGCGCGGATCGCTGTTGGCGCAGCGCACATAAATCCAGACATCGTGGTTTCGCATAAGGTACATCTCAGGTTCCTCTTTTCACAAAAAGTAATCCGGGCGCTTCTGCTCCCGGATGAATTGCTGAACATCTTCAATTTTCTCGGTGGTTGGGCAAGTCGGCAGTGCTGCCAGCGCGGCATCATGGTACTTGCCGCCGATGCCCGCGCGCTCGTCCAGAATCGCCACCACGCAGGAGTCCTGCTCGGTACGGATGGCACGACCAAAACCCTGCCGTAGCTTCTTCTGCATTTCGGGGATGATTTCGGCGTTTATGTAGTCGCGCAGATTTGGGTACTGCCGGCGTTCGTAGTCGCTGACCGGGTCAGGAATCGGAAACGGCAGTTTTGCGATAATCAGCAGAGACACCATATCGCCGGGAAAGTCAATGCCCTCCCAGCAGGAGCCAGCCGCAAACAGCACACCGTTGCCGGATTGCTTGAATTGCTGGATACTGCGGTTCTGCCCGCGCCCGGCTTGAAATACAGGGAACATCAGCCGTCCGCCCAGCGCGTCGTAAACATTGCGCATCTGGCGGTAGGATGTGAACAACACCAGCGCGTGACCGTGGCAAGTCGAGACAAGCTGCACGATTTTGTCTGCAAGGTACTGGTTTTCGGGAACAGCCGCTGCCCGCCGTGCAGGGATATACAGCAGACATTTTTTCCTATAATTGAACGGAGATTCTGCGCGGAAATGGCGCAGCGGAGCGTATGCTGCCAGCCCCAAAAGCTGTTCCGTGTGGTCGAAATCTCCGGCTGCTGTCAGCGTGCCGGAGGTCAGAATGGTTGGCTCACGGGTATTCCACAGGGCGCTGCGGAGTAACTGCGGTACGCGGTTGCTGGCCGCGCAGAATGTGAGTTGGCCGTCTGCGGAAAACTCAAGGTACAGGATGCGCGTCGGCACATCCAAGAGAAAAAGGCGCAGCAGACTTTCTGTTTCTGCCAGCCGATATTGCAGGTAGTGCGGCATATCCGGTTGGCTGCCAATGTACTGCAAAAGGCTGATACAGTCGGCCAGTGCAGCTTGTCGGAAAGGCGTAAGGCTGAACGGTACACTGATTTTCCTTTTCGGCATAGCAAATCTTGGTGTGCAGGAAATGGAAAGCGTGAGAAACGCCGTCCGCAGCCGCTTGGATAAGCCCTTGAAATGTGCCTGCTGTAACAGGGAGCACAAGTCATCCATGTCCTGCGCGGACAAAGTTTCTGTGTACATCTGCCGCGCGGCATCCGGGAGCTTGTGTGCCTCGTCTACTACCAGCACCTGATACTGCCGGAGCAGCAGGGGCCGTTCTTCCAGCCGATGGGATGCGTTCGCCAGCAGATAATTATGGTTGCAGATTTGAATATCCGGCTTCATGGAATCCCGCAGGTACTGCTGATAGCGGCAGTCTAAACGCAAGAAACAATCTCGCGGGCAGGACTGCGGCACACAAATGCGGCAGCGGTCATACCGAGTAAGATTGGGGATGTGGTCTAAATCGAGAATGCTCTCGGCCATGCGCAGGCTGTTTTTCTGTCGCTTCCCTTTGGAAATTGCTTTTTCCTGACGTTCCGCAAGGCGGGCATCGCAGACAAAGCGCTCTTTGCCCTTGCGGACAACCGCCGTAATCGGTGCTGTGATGATGCCCTCAGCCAGCATAATAGCGGACAGGTCGGGCAGATACTCATTGAGAATAGCATCCTGCAATGCGACGCTGGAGGTTGAAATGACCACAGGCATTTTCAGCTGGCTGGGTCTGTGCATCTGCCACAGGATACAAGCTACAAGGTAGGCCAGCGTCTTGCCGATGCCCACGCCTGCTTCACACAGGGAAATTTCCTTATTATATAAGGTGTCTAAAATTTCATGGCAAAGCGCGATTTGTTCCTCCCGTACCGCCATGCCGTGCCGGGGCAGAATCTCCCGGAAAATCTGTTCGGCTATGCGGTGGGATTCCGCATAGCCTGTCGGATAGGTTTGCATTGGTTTACACCCCTGTTTTCCATCCCGTTTAAAGCAAAATGATGGGCAGCAGGTGCTTGGGTTCCTGCTGCCCACGATTTGCCCTAAACGGCAAAAGTAGATAGTTAAGTATGTGTGCCACATTTGCCGCCCGCACCCCTGACACCGGGAACATAACAGGCAGGGCGTTGGCACACCCGTTCACTGACTCTGCCACGATCTTACTGATTCCAACCGCAGCGCGGTCACCCCCTCTGACGCTGGAGGCCGCTGGCGTATCATTGTGATCTTTCCCCGCCGCAATTCTGGTTTGCCGGACCGCCCACAGGGGTTTGCCGGGAAAGGAATGTACCTGTTATGCTGGGTATTCGGTTGTCAAGGTGCAACGCGCATACTTATATATGCTTTCGGGCGAATGCATCAAGGATGCTTTGGAGGACTTGCTGGATTTCCATGGGTTGAGAGAAAATCAATTCCTGAAGCGTTATTTCTTGCAGTGGCGTCAGATGCATTGCTGCATTATGCGGCTTATGTACAAGATAAACACCGCCATATTTTCCGGAAATCGGTTCTATTGGATATTTCTTTCTCATTTTAGTTACATCCCCATAGATTGTTCGGGTGCAAACGCCAAGTTCATCAGCAATGTTGGGAACTGTTTCAAATTTGCGTTGTAAAATGATATCCCAGATTGCCTCTTGGCGTTCATCCGAACTCATTGCTTGCCTCCTTTCTTCGCTCATTTTTAGTATAAAGGTATAACTTGCAAGAATCTTTCAAGTTTAGCGATGTAAAGCGCTAGCAATTTTTTCACCCACAAAAAAGCCGCGAGCATGGATTCCACGTTCACGGTAAAATTCAACAATATTAAGAGAAAAAGCCCGCCGCATTTGAGATGCGACGGGCTTAGAACTGCAGCGTGAGATTTACTTTTTGTCCTGCGGTTTGGGCAGCGGCTTTTCGGGGCGGTGGGGCTGGTAAAAAAACGTAGCGCTTAGGGGCGGCCAACCATCGTATTCGCGGCGGATCATGCTTTGAATGGTTTTCCGTTCTGCTGCGTGCAAATGTTGCTTCATGGTTTCTTTCATGGGTGGATTCCTCCTTCATGGGAGGATTCCTCCTTCATAGGTGGAATCCTCCTGATTTATAAAGATTTATTGTATGCCAAAACCGGCTGTGGCCATCATAAGGGAAACTGCGACCGATAGTTCCGCCAACGCAATGGAGCTGACGAAAAGGTGACCATGGACGCCCAACAGGGCAAGCGAAACAGCGTCCAGAAGCAATAGCCGCAAACGTGCGCGCTTTGCCATCGCCTTGCTTTCCGCACGGGAAAGATGTATCTGCTTATTATCGGCAGGTGACGAAACCCATATCAGGGCAGAGGAGGCAATCATAATTGCCCAATAATTGTTGGGCTCTTCCGCAAAAATCGGCAAAGCGAACATCGTTGCAAAAATCATGGCGGCAGAGTATAATGCGCACTGCCATTCTGTTTTGGCATGGTAGCCGCCGGTGCGCTCACGGAGGAAAAGAAACGAAACGGTAAAGCAAAAGGCCGAACCGAAATCCGTAATCAGTCCACCAAGCAGTGTCAGAGCAATCAGGCCCACGGCACGGGAAATATGTCGGTACAGCGCGTATTGGCACACCTCGGCGTCGTCCTCTTTGATAAGACCGTGCGCCAGAAAGTATTGCGTCAGCTCTTTTGCAATCTGTTCCATCGGCATCTCCTTGTCATCTTTCGCCCTTATCCTACCGCAAACCAGGCTAAAGTGCAAAGAATCCTGCGCAAGTGACAGAAACTCATGCGTGAACGCAAGAATTGCGGGCCACATCGGGCCATTCAAAGCAGAATTGGAACGCACCGTCATGATAATCCATCGTGTAAAAGGCGTTGTTGCGGCGCAGCAACTCTTTGGCACAGGGCAGACCAAAGCCGTGCAGATGCGGTTCCAACTTTGTTGTGGCAATACAGTCCTTTTCGATGTGGACCGGCAGGCTGGTGTTGATAATCGAGACATACAGCTTGGCATCGCCGTCCGCGTAGGCTTCGTCCCGCAAAACGCTGACCTCAATGCGGCGCTTTGCTTCCTCCAGCTTTAGGCAGGCTTCGATGGCGTTGTCCAGCAGGTTGCCCAGCACGACTGTGCAGTCAATCAGTTCGATTTGCAAGGGCGACAGGTCGTTGACTTCAAACTGAATATCGATATGCTGCTTCTGAGCGGCATAGCCCTTTTGGTTCAGCACGGCGTCGATGACCGAGTTGTGGGTGTTGACCATCAGGGCACGCTCAGTCTGCTGCTCCTGCAAAGCGGCAAGATAGTCCTGTGCCTGTTGTGTCTCGCCTCCCTGCAGCATCCCGGAAAGGGCCGCGATGTGATGCCGAAAATCGTGCGTCATTTTGCGCTGTGTGGCGTAGGCGCTGCTCAAGGCATCAATGTTGGCACGCTGGGAGCGCAGCTGCTCGTTAAGCGTTTTTTGCTGCTCCTGCGCGAGGTTGTTTTTTTCTGTCAAATCTATCAAAATCAGAATCACGGCATTGGTTACCAGCAGAATTCCACTTGAAAAAAGTACAAATGCGGCTGCTATTTTGCCGTTCATGGATAAGTAATAGCAAATTGATATACCAACCAGAGAAATAAGTGGAAATCCAATCGTCAGGGGTGCCCATTTGATGCTGGCGGAACTTGCCACCATCGGCTTGTGAATCTTTTTGATTCCAGAAGAAAGTAAGAATTTGAGACTATATGTTATAGCTGCGCTTGCAAAATAGAGCTTCATATTCGCCACATATTCATCATAACGAATATGAAGCCATGCCAGCAGAGAATAAAGAACGCAAAATTCCAGCAAGGTGGAAATTGCATACGCCAAAACAACCACCAGCAGCCGCAACCAGAATTTCCCGGTATAAAGCAAGGATGCAAAAACGAAGTAAACCGTAATAAGTGCGGCAAATTTTAAAAGTGTTATCGGCGATTCTTCCGAAATATGCGAAACGAAAACCGTAGCGATATAAGACAAGACTCCGCAGAGCAGCGCCCCCACTACAAAGCGTAAGCCTCTTGTTTTTCTTTCAAGAAACGCATCGCAAAAAACGGCCACGCACAGCACGTCCAAGCAGCTGAAAACGATCCCTAACCAATAACCCATTTTTTCGCGCTCCTCCACTGCGTATAGATTTTCCGCACGGCACTGGCTGTGTGCGAACTGACCGGCAGCTCGGTTCCGTCGCGCAGATACAGTCGCGTGCTTTGCAGATCGCGGATGTGCTCCATATTGACCAAAACGCTTTTGTGTGTGCGCACGAAGCCGTGGTTTTCCAGTAGGTCAGCCAAATCGGCCATGGTAGCGGTCGTGTACAACAAGGCCCGGTCAGCCCCCTGCAGGTGCAGGCATACCTTGCGGGCCGACATCTCGGCGTACAAGATCTGCTGCGGCTGCAGCTCGACATCCTCGCCATCGCAAAATATGCGAACCGTATCGCGGGTCTTGCGGTATGCGGTAAGGGCCTGCTGCACATAACGCTCCAGCTTTTGCGGCATCTCGGCTTTCAACAGATAGCGAAATGCCTGCACCTCGTACCCCTGCAGGCTGTATTCGACGTAGTTCGTCACAAAAATCAGCAGCATATCGGGGTGCAGCTCATGCAGGCGACGGGCCAGATCAACGCCGTTCAGCGGGCCCATATCAATATCCAAAAAAGCCAGATCGTATTTTGCTAGCGGCAAAGCACGCAACTGCGCTGCATCTGTGGCGCAATCCACCGTGGAGCGCGGCATTTGCGGCTTTACGATGGCCTCTATCTTTTCCGCCAACTGACCGGCAAAGGCTGCGTCGTCATCGCAAACCAGTATGCGCATGGAAAAATTCTCCTTGTATTATAAAGTAGTAGTTTATAGCCCCTACCCAAGGGGCGTGTGC
>ERZ791821.1482-NODE-1482-length-12029-cov-7.223401_pt1 | contig 12029 bp, 8 predicted proteins | sample MGYA00510300_ERZ791821 | MGnify/ENA primary metagenome ERZ791821 (study PRJEB30046, sample SAMN00792034) | human gut metagenome | study: EMG produced TPA metagenomics assembly of the A metagenome-wide association study of gut microbiota in type 2...
TGAAGAAGACGCCGAGCTATTTGATGAAGACTATAAAAAGGCCTGCAAGGCCGCCTGCGACGGCGGAAGCTCCCGCAGTTCGTCGGCTCCGGCAGGCGGGGGAGGCGGAGCCGGCGCATCCGGCGATGGCGGCAACGGCCGCGTCTGGTACGGCAAGGCCTTCGGCGGCGACGTGACGCCTATTACGGAAATCCTCGGCGAAGAACGAAATAACGTCGTCATCAAGGGGAAAATCGTCAAGCTCGAATTCCGCGAGCTGAAATCGAAGCGCATCCTTTTGTCCTTCCAGATTGCCGACTCGACGAACGGCATCTCGGCTCGTCAGTTTTTGACCGTCGGCAATGGCGGCGGCAAGTTCCGCCAGAAAAACGCCATGTCTGCCGACGAATACGCGACCTTTTCCCAGCGCATGAAGGTAGGGGCCTACGTCCGCATGCGCGGCGACGTCGTATACGACACGTACGTCAACGACTACGTCTTCAACGCCAACGACATCATGGCCGACGACGAAGGCGTTACGGTCGAACGGGAAGACAACAACCCGACGCCGCGCGTCGAGCTCCACCTCCATACGGTCATGAGCGACATGGATGCCTTGATTACGGTCAAGCAGCTCATTAAGACCATCAAAAAATGGGGCCATCCGGCCATCGCCGTCACAGACCACGGCGTCGTCCAGTCCTTCCCGCTCCTGCAGGAGCTGTCGACGGACAAGACGAACAACATCAAGGTCATCTACGGCATGGAAGGATACCTGTTCGACGAAAAAATCGACCAGTCCTACCACATCATCATCCTGGCGAAGAATCAGGTCGGCATCCGCAACCTGTACAAGCTGGTCAGCATTTCCCATTTGAAATACATCTACCGAGGCCGTCCCCGCATTCCCCGGGCCGTCCTGAACGAGTACCGCGAAGGGCTCATCCTCGGCTCGGCCTGCGAAGCCGGCGAATTGGTCCGCTCTATGGTGCAGAAAAAGCTGCCCTATGAAGAACTGAAGAAGATTGCCGATTACTACGACTATTTGGAAATCCAGCCGCTGACGAACAACAGCTTTCTCGTCCGCGAGGGCTACGTCCCCGACGATGAAGGCCTGCGGGACATCAACCGCACGATCCTGCGCATCGGCGACGAGCTGGGCAAGATGACCGTCGCGACGTGCGACGCCCACTTCCTCAACCCGGAAGATAAGATATACCGGGAAATCCTCATGACCGGCAAGGGCTTTAAGGACGCCCAGTTCCAGCCCGACCTGTACCTGCGCACGACCGACGAAATGCTGGAAGAATTCGCCTACCTCGGCGAAGAACGGGCCAGGGAGGTCGTCATTACCAATCCCAACAAGGTCAACGACATGATCGGAGACGTGCGCCCCGTGCCGAAGGAAACGCTGTACTTCCCGCAGATTGCCGGCTCGTCGGAAGCATTGAAAAGCATGTGCTATGAAAAAGCCCATAAGATTTACGGCGATCCCTTGCCGCAAATCGTCGAGGACCGGCTCATCGAGGAATTTACGTCCATCCTGGGCCACGGCTTCGGCGTGCTCTATTACATCGCCCACAAGCTCGTTAAGCATTCCAACGACGACGGCTACCTCGTAGGCTCCCGTGGGTCCGTCGGCTCGTCCTTTGTAGCGACCATGTCCGACATTACGGAAGTCAATCCCCTGCCGCCTCATTACGTTTGCCCGAACTGCCAGTGGAGCCAGTTTTTTACGAAGGGCGAAGTCGGCGGCGGCTTCGACCTGCCCGATAAGAAATGCCCCCACTGCGGCGCAGATCTGCACAAGGACGGCCACAACATCCCCTTCGCGATTTTTCTGGGCTTCGACGGCGATAAAGTTCCCGATATCGATTTGAACTTCTCCGGCGAATACCACCCGAAGGCCCATAAATACACGGAAGAACTGTTCGGCAAGGACAACGTATTCCGCGCCGGCACCATCGGCGCCGTCAAGGACAAGACGGCCTACGGCTACGTCATGAAATGGGCCGCCGCCAGGGGCATGCAGGTCAACGACGCCTACGTCAACAGCCTGGTCAGCGGCTGCACCGGCGTCAAGAGTACGACGGGGCAGCATCCCGGCGGGGTCATGGTTATTCCCCGAGACATGGACGTCCATCACTTTACGCCTGTCCAGTACCCGGCCAACAAGAAGGACAGCGGCATCATTACGACTCACTTCGATTATCACTCCATCGAAGGCCGCCTGGTCAAGTTGGACATACTCGGCCATGATGATCCGACGGTTATCCGCATGCTCGAAGACATGACTGGCGTCGACGCCAAGACCATTCCCTTTGACGACCCGGCGACGATGAGCCTGTTTAGCTCGCCGAAAGCCTTAGGCGTGACGGAAGAGGAGCTGGGCTCCAAGGTCGGCAGCCTGGGCATTCCCGAATTCGGCACGTCCTTCGTCCGCAAGATGCTCGTCGACACCAAGCCCAAAACCTTCTCGGAATTGGTGCGCATATCCGGCTTTTCCCACGGTACGGACGTATGGCTGAACAATGCCCAGGACCTCATCACGTCCGGCACGGTGCAGCTGAAGGAAGCCATTTCCACCCGCGACGACATCATGAACTATCTCATTCAGCACGGCATCAAGCCCAAGACGAGCTTTAAGGTCATGGAAAACGTCCGTAAGGGTAAGGGCATCGACAAGCTCAACAAATTGGGGCAGAAAACATCTAACTACGAAGAAGAACTCAAGGAAGGCCATATTCCCCAGTGGTTCATCGATTCGTGCCACAAAATCGGCTACCTCTTCCCGAGAGCCCACGCCGTAGCCTACGTCATGATGGCCTTCCGCATCGCCTGGTTTAAAATCAATTATCCCTTGGCCTATTACGCGGCCTTCTTTACGATCCGCGCCAAGGCCTTTAAGCTGTCGGCTATGATACACGGCCTGGAAGGGCAGCGGCAGGCCATGAAGGATATTATGGCCAAGGGCAAGAGCGCTACGAAAATCGACATGGACTTGTATTCGTCCCTGGAGCTGGCCGTAGAAATGAGCCTGCGGGGCTACTCCTTTATGAACGTCGATATCAGCCGCTCCGACGCCACGCGCTTTACCATCTGCGAAGGCAAGATCCTGCCGCCCTTTACGGCCATCGACGGCCTGGGCGTCAGCGTAGCCGAGCAGATCGTGTCGGCCCGCAGCGAAGCGCCCTTCAGCTCCAAGGCCGACCTCAAGATCCGCGGCAAGGTGCCCCAGCCGGCGCTGGAGCTCATGGCCGAAGAAGGCTGCCTGGGCGACCTTCCCGAAGACGAGCAGATTGATTTGTTCGCCATGTAAGGTTTTTCTCGACATTCTGTCCAAACTGTTTTATAATTAAGTGTGAGTTTTATACGCTAAAGGATAAAAGCAGAGAAGGAGATGACCTGCCCATGAGCGCCAATGAAAAGTTGAAGGATTATCTTCACGACCAGCTGTTTTCGGCGATATTGCAGCTGAAAAATTTAGACGAATGCTACGAATTCTTTGAAGATATATGCACGGTGCAGGAAATGAAGGCCATTGCGGCCCGCCTCGAAGTCGCCCGCATGCTCAAGGCCGGCGATATTTACGAAGACATCGTCAAGAAGACCGGCGCCAGCACGGCGACGATCAGCCGCATCAAGCGCTGCCTCATGTACGGCAGCGGCGGCTATGAAAAAATCCTGACCCGCATGGCCGAGAAAGACCCGGAATTTTTAAAGACGACTTCTAACCGAAAGCATGGCCACGGGCAGGACGCATAATACGATACGGCAGAAAGGCTCCCGTTTGGGCGGGAGCTTTTTCTATGGAAAGGATGAATGACGAATGAAAGCGAAGATCAACGTCACGGTCTTTCAAAACGGCGACGTCGATATATTGCAGGCCTCGGTGTACGAGGAGCTGTGGAAGGACTACAAGGCCTTCAAAGGGCGAGCCCTGCGGCATCACGAAAAAGACTCGGCGAAAGGAGAATTCTTCGCCAGAAGGTACGAGCGGGCCGCCTTGCTGACGCTCTTTGCTTTTTTGGAAGGCGTCGTCGACCGATGGCTCAAGGAAGCGGCTGCAGCGGCGGACACCGAACCGGCCGGACTGCCGACGCTGAGCGATAAATGCCGGTACCTGACACAGTTGGCTTGCCTGCCGCCCTTTCGCGGCATCGCTTACGACGCAGCCCGCCTCCTGACCTTTACAGGACGATATGAGCAGGCCGATCTGGCTTTGCTGGAGCACGTCGACGGCAGCCTCCTGCAGACGATAGAAGAGGAAGTAGACGAGTATCTGTCTTTTATAGAACGGGCGACAGGCTTCACTCGTTTCCCGCATTTGAACGCTGGCACGGCCGCTATTATGGAAACCATCGGCTCGTGGAGGCAGTAGGGGCGGAGCAAGGATCCTAGAGAAAAGGATAAAAACTTTCTGAACGGCAAAAGCAACAAACAAATCGGCATAGATAAAGCAGGTTGAAGATGAATTTTCAGCCTGCTTTTTTTGTACGCCTTTGATGGTAATTATCTTTTATTTGCCCTAGTCAAGAAATGATAGGGATTTGTCCATTAGATGGATAAAGGACGAAGCGATAGATGCAAGCCGTATGCATATTACTTCTACGTTGAAGAAAGCAGACTATATTGTCCCAGGAGATATATTGTGGAGTATATCTGTTGTCATGACATAAATTACCTGATTTCTCGCTTTAACGAGGTAAAGAAATGTGCGGTTTATTTGGTGAAAAACGACGCAAATATGCCCACCCGCGCAATATCGCATGGGGTGGATTGAGAATAGATAAAATAATTGAAAATATTGAATTTATATTCACGTAAATAAAAACAAGGGATAATAATCTTACCTTATCTAAACTGATTTTATCAGCGCTTATAATGAGTTTTAATCATAAACAAAACGACTAGTTCATAAAAAATTTAAAATATCCCGTATTACATATCATATATTTAATGTATCAGGGGATATTGTAATTTACTATCATATATGATAAACTAAAACTCATAAGAGGAGGTGAACGACATGATCTCTGGCTGGAACCGTTTAACATGCAGGAATACCGTATCAAACCGTATGAATATGAATATTAATACGGGGGGGGGGTACCGTGGTGATAAAACGTACTCCTCTGTTTATCATGCCCTTATTGTAACTAACATCCGGGGATACGTGTGCCCTGTAATATATAATGTGTTTTTTAGGCAGCATAGGCGTATGCTGTCTTTTTTGCGTGCCTGTATAGGGACGACGCGGTATATGATTGCTGGAGACAGCGGGGGATACCGATGAAGCGGCAGGCTGTATGCGCCGTGTGCGGCCGGGAATTTACGGCCGACCGCGTCACGCAGAAATACTGCAGTTCCTACTGCCGCCGCTACGCCCACCGGCACGGCGCGAACAATCATGTCCGTTCGTCGCGAAAGAAGGAAGCCCTGCGCACCTTCCGCTGCCTGAAATGCGGCAAGCTGGTGCGGGTGACCGAGCCGACGGACCGGCGCATCAAGTTCTGTTCGGCTCACTGCGAGCGCCTGTACTGGAAGCATTCCAAGAAGGTCAGCTCCGTCGTCATCCGGAGAGCCTTCCAATGCCGCAACTGCGGAACCTTCGTGGAGATCACGGAGCCGAAGGACAAGCGGACGATCTTCTGCAGCCAGGCCTGCCGGGAAAAATGGTTTTCCTTGCATCGAAATAAAAACACATTACATGTAAACGTAAAACGTAACTCTATTGATAGGAGTGACATTGTATGAACCGGATTTATAAAGTTATATGGAGTAAAGTAAAACATCAGTACGTCGTCGTGTCCGAACTGGCTCATCGGGACGGAAAACGGAGCAGCGCGGCGACGACCAGTAAAGCGAAGTGGCGCGCCTTGGCGGCAGCTCTTATGTTGACAGGTTCGCTAGTTGCTGTGCCATATGCAGGGTATGCTATAGATGGCGGCACGGCTACGCAATCGCAATATATTGCAATTGGCGGAGCTAATAAAAATGAGCCGGGAGTTCAAACCGAAAAGATTGGTGGTACTCTTTTTCATCCGATATATCAATATTACAAAGAAATTGATGGACATAAATACATTTACACTCCAGTAGGTGATAATAATTACTGGGTCCGCGATGGATACTCGATAGAAGTTGAACACAAGAAAAATTTTGATGGCGCTGAAAGTGATGTAAATATTCGAGCATATAAAAACAGCGACAGTACAGATGATTCTGGATTGCTTCAATCGTATCAAACTGTGACTTCCAAGGGGAATATTACAACGGGTACTGGGTATAATATTCAAGACAGTAATACTAGCATGTATGGCGGAGCAACTAATCAAGGAGGCGTAGCAGCTGAGGACTACTATGGATATAATCTTGATTTAGACGGAAGTGGAAATTATGCTACTCGTGTTAGTACAGGAGCGAATTACAATGAAAAATATCCTGACCAAAAAAATAATTTTAACCAATATTTTAAACCAGTGACATATGAAAATGGCATCTACAAATATAATGATAAAGTTGTTGCTTCTGATGATATGTATGTCATAGGAGGTACATTAGGTGTATTTGTAGATAATAATGGCGATATTTATAAAGGTACGGTATATGGAGATAGCAATGAAGTATTGGTAAATGCTGTTGATAGTGGAGAAATTTATACTTTATGGGGAACAAGATTAGATGATCCCAAAGCAACGATTGGAAGTATGACCGTTGAACAGTATGATAACGACCGCCAAGAGTTAAAAAATGATGTCAAGGGTGTTCATGGTGACGATATCAAACAAATTAATCTTGTTGAAAATCAAGATAAAAATGGAGGAACTATAGCTCTAAACCAATATGGGTTGTATGATACTCAACTTCAAGATTATAAAGGAAATTATAATGTACCAGGGACAATTACTATCCGTAATACTGAAAACAGCGGTGACGGAAAGGATGTCACAATTGAATTTACGAATACCGATGAACAAGGACAATCACATTCTTTCTTTGTAGACGCCGGTTCAAAAGTTGAAGCCAATAAACAAGGCGTTTCTTCTGACACCACACTTGATACGTTGACCATTAATGGCAAAACCTTTGGCCTTCCTACGGGTACGAAGTATTCTGAAGGAGGCGGCATTGACATTAGCCGAGACCATAAAATTTCTGTAGATACTGTAGAAAACGGTAATTTGTTCTTTAACAAAAAGGGAGAATTAGACAGCAAGGATTACCGTCTGATTAATGGAACGGAAGTCATCGGTGGTACGGAAGAACAGCCGGCATATGGCTACAAAGTCAATGAAAATGGCACGGTAGAACTGATTGTACAGGACGGCACAGACGTAAACAGCAAGAAGACTGTAACCATTGCCGACGTAGCCAGCAAGAGTGCACTGGACGATATGGGCAAGACACTGGAAGGCGCAGTCATGTATGACAAGCCCGGCGATACGTACAACTATAGCTCTGTTACCCTTGGAAATGAGTCCAATAAATACAATAATGACGGAACTGGAAAACCGACTGGCGGCGTAACGCTGACAAACGTAGCCTATGCGGACGTTAACGGAAAAGATACTGGAAGTAATGCAGTCAACGTAGATTTGCTGAAAGACTATGTCAATGAAAATGGCGGCACGACTTATACGGGCGGCAACGGTATTTCTGTTGATAATCAAAAAGACGAGATTTCTGTCAATGCCGGAGCAGGCTTAGGATTCTCCGAAAAAGCGAATGAAAAAGGCACTAAGGAACTGGAAGTCAAGGTCGGCTCGAATTTGGAAATTAATGACCAGAATCAAGTTGATTTGAAAGACAACATCACTTTGGGAGCTGCTGAAGGACCACATATCCAGCTCAATGGTACGCCTGACGGTGAAAACAACGTCGTTTCTATTGTTGATGGAAATAGCAATGAACTCTTTACGATTGGCCAAGACGGCCTCGTATCCAGCGATGGCGATGTTATTGCCGATGCAGACGGCGGCAAATACAGCTTGTCCGAAGTCAGCCAGTTTGCTGTTCGGTATGACAAAAATGGTAACGGTACTATTAACCATAACAGCGTGACCTTGGCTTCCACTGACGAATATATGACAGTTAAAGATTCGGCAGGCCATGTCATTAGCGCAGCTGGCGGCACAACTTTGAAGAACGTAGCCTATGCGAGTGGCCAAGACGGCAGCGAAGCTGTTAACGTAGATTATCTGACAACGCAGCTTGACAAGTCGCAGAGTGTAGCAGCGAATGCTGATTTCTATCTGAGAAACGGAACGGAATCGTTAGGCACAGCTGCTGATGGTAGTGCTATTACCGTAGGTAGCCAGACGACAGGGTATAAAGCCGATGACAACGGCAACATCGACATGATTGTCGCAAACGAAAACGGCATGGAAAAACACGTTATCTTGACTGATGTTGCCAGCAAAGCGGCTCTGGATGAAGTTACGACAGATGTCAATACTGGCTGGACGGCAACGGACGGAACGAACAGCATCGCTGTAAATCCGGACAATGCAACGCTGGCATTCAAGGGCGATGAAAACGTAACCGTTTCAGCTGATGCAGCAAATCATGCTATTAATGTTTCGCTGAACGATGACATTACGTTAGGCGATAAAAATGGCAGCCATATTACCTTGAATGGCACGACCGGGACGTTTGGTCTTGTTACTGAAGGGGAAGATAGCGTCAGCCACGTTGTCAATTTTGGTACAGACGGAGCTACGTTCTCTAAGATTGTATCGACTACTAGTGATGAAGGGTATACTACAGAGGAAACCTTCAAAACCGTTATTGACGGCGGAACCGTAACGGTATCCAAAGGGGATGAAAGAACAACTGTAATCGACGGTGCTACCATCACAACAGATAAAGTTACCGGTTTGGCTAATACGGAATGGAGCGATAAAATCGCAAATGAAGTAGCCGCAGACAAATTAGGTGCAGGAACAGGCGCAGCCAGCATTGCCGCTACGCAAGGCCAGTTAAAAGATGTAGCCGATATGGCAGGCAGTGCCGCTGATGAAGCAGCAAAACATACAACGATTAAAAAAGGCGATAACAACTTAGATATTATAGCCGGAGAAAACGATAACGGCGGTCTTGAGTATACGATTGGCTTAAAGGATACCATCCAGTTAGGTAATGGAAATATCATTATCAACGGAGAAAACGGCGTTATCAGTGCTGCGAATGCTGTTACGATTGGTGATACGACGACACTTACCAATGGTAAACTTATCGGTCTTGCCAATGTCGATTGGAATCCTGAACAGGCCAGAACAGACGAAGATTTATACAATCCGGAACAGGCCGCAACGCAGGGACAGCTGGATGATTTATATGATTCCGTTGTCGGCTATGACGTAATAGGTGGTAAGGTGGATTACAGTTCTATCACGCTGGGACATGGCAGTGAATACAAGGGTTCGGCAGGCGGCGGCACGCATATCTATAATGTAGCCTATGCTTCGGGAGACTATGGCAGTGAAGCTGTAAACGTTGATTATCTCAAAGACCAGATTGATGCTGCTAAGACGGAATTGTCTGATGCAGATAAACATCTTGCAACAAATAGCGGCGGTAACCCGGATATGGCCGACGCAACATATGCTCCGGATGAAAATGGTAATGTAACTATAAAAGAAGTTGATGGTACTGGCAAACCGACAGGCAATGAAGTAGTTATTAGTGATATTGCAAGCAAAACTGAACTTGATAATGTAAAAGAAGACGTTTCCGATTTACAGGAAGATGTTGGCGACTTAAATTATGTAGATACTGAATCCGGTAAGGGAAATGTGGTGACGAACGGCGATAGTGTAACGGAAGCTATCGGTGATCTGGATGGAGCTATCGGAGATCTTCAGGACAAAGTTGAAGAAGCGCATAAAGAAGCAGGAAAGCACAGTACTGTTTCTGTTGGGAATGGGCTTGAACTTGATACGACTAAGGCAACGGACACAGCTGGAGCTGATTATAAGGTGTCGCTTGCTGATGATTTTACCCTTGGAGATGTTAATGGTGAGCATGTAACAGTTGAAGGCTCAAAAGGTACTATCTCTGCGACGGGCAATATTTCCGGCGGTTCTTTCAGCACAACAGACGGCATTTCTATCGGTAAGAATGAAGAAGGAAAGAATGTTGTTTCAGGTCTGGAAAATCTCGATTGGGATGCGACCAAAGACTACAGCCAGTCCGGCATGGCTGCGACAGAAGCGCAACTTCAGAAAGCTACGGAAGCAGCTGTGCAATACGAACGTAACGAGGACGGCTCTGTGAATAAAGGCAGCGTTATCTTTGCCGGCGAAAATGGTACGACGTTGAATAATGTCGCTGCTGGTGAAGTTTCTGCTACGTCGACACAGGCTGTCAACGGTAGTCAGTTGTGGCAGACGAACCAGGCTGTTATCAACAACAGCAATAATATCCAGATGCTCAGCAACTCCGTCAACAAGCTGGATAACCGCATCGACCGCGTCGGTGCCGGTGCGGCGGCCTTGGCGGCACTGCATCCGCTGGATTTCGACCCCGACGCTAAGTGGGACTTCGCCGCAGGCTACGGCAACTACCGCGGCGCCAGCGCAGTGGCTATGGGCGCATACTATCGTCCCAATGAAGACGTCATGCTCAGTGTAGGCGGCTCTATGGGCGGCGGCGAAAACATGGTCAATGCCGGCGTATCCCTCAAGATTGGCGCAGGCAGCAGCAATGTCACCACGTCCCGCGTAGCGATGGCCAAGGAAATCAAGTCCATGCGCGACATCGTAGCGAAACAGGATGCTCAGATCCAGAAATTGACGGCTATGGTCAACGCTTTGGTCGGCGTACAGACGGAAACGGATACGACGACTATGTTCCCGGACGTACCGGAAAATCACTGGGCTTATGAAGCCGTGGAAGCCATGGCGAAGAGCGGCTTAGTCAAAGGATATCCCGACGGCGAATTCAAGGGCGACCGCACCATGACTCGCTATGAATTTGCCCAGATCGTCTACAACGCCATCCAGGCCGGCGCAGAAGTAGATGCTCGTTTGGTAGAAGAATTTAAGCCGGAACTGGAATACTTCCACATCGCCACCGTCGCGAAGGACAAAGACGGCAACCCGACGATTGAACGCGTACGGGCTAACTAATTTCATACAGAGGGGAATCGCGCTCAGTTCATAGCTGACGCAATGCAAGAAAAACGAGTCGGGGGAAACCTCGGCTCGTTTTTTTAACATTTTATTCATTTAAAGGAGGAATTTCCCATGAACCAAACCATACGCCAATGGATAGACCGGGCGCAGAAAGGTGAGGAAGAGGCGGTCTTGCTGATATTGCAGCAGTTTCGGCCCTTGATCTGCAAGTATGCCCGGCGGCACCGCTATTGCTACGACTCGCTGGACGAGGCCGTGTCGGTAGCCCAGCTGGCGATTTTGGAATGCGTCCATGCCTTTGACCTGTCCTGTGACGACGAAGCTCACAAGGAATTTCGCAGGGCTGTAGACAGGGTGTTTAAACGGGAGAGCCGGCGGTTTAAGGCCTATATGGAGTCGGTGGAGACGGCCCTTCATATCGACGAGATCGCCGAGGCATTGGAACTATCCGTTGGCGACGAGCAGGACCCGCACCGGCAAGCCGTAGTATCCGAGGTGAAGGATATGGTGCGGAAGTGTCTGAACAGCCTGACGGAGGAAGAACGGCGATTTCTCCGCCTGCGCTATCTCGCCGACCTGACCTACGGCGACGTCGCCAAACGCTGCGGCCTGTCCCTGTCGCAGGCCCATAAGCTGACGAAGGCGGCCATGGCAAAGTTTCATGAGGCCATAGGCTGTCACGGCGGTGGAGAAGGTGAGGGTTATGGATCGCTGCGTCCAGACGGGCAGCTGTAGGCGGCAGGCCATACAATTTGCTGAGATTTTTTTGAAAAAATCATTGACGAATAGCCCCTGAAATGATATTATAATAAAGTATTTGCGTGGAGCGGTATCGAAGTGGTCATAACGGGGCTGACTCGAAATCAGTTAGGCCGAAAGGTCTCGTGGGTTCGAATCCCACCCGCTCCGCCA
>ERZ791821.1484-NODE-1484-length-12007-cov-79.649431_pt1 | contig 12007 bp, 17 predicted proteins | sample MGYA00510300_ERZ791821 | MGnify/ENA primary metagenome ERZ791821 (study PRJEB30046, sample SAMN00792034) | human gut metagenome | study: EMG produced TPA metagenomics assembly of the A metagenome-wide association study of gut microbiota in type 2...
ACACTTGAAAAGTGCGAACATAAAAATAGTTTCATCAATATTCTCCTTTATAAATCCCGATTTTCTTAATTCTACAAACTTGAATTTGACTTGCCTATTTTCTTAAAATCTCATGTGGAGCTTCTATTTCATTTGCCAAGGTATGCTCTGTTAATTCTGACATAAATTTCAATTTTTTATTAATCAATGGTCGCATACAATTAGGAACATGTTCCTGATGCGCTCTGTGGATTGCTACACATTCCTTACAGTTTCCGTGATAACGACAGGCTTTCAGGCAAGGACAGTGATCTTTGTCTTTATACTCCTTACGAAATTCCGCTGCAAATTCTTCTTGCAGTCTCAGTCCCTCGACACGGTTTCCCTTATGAAATTCTACCATTGCATCCAGTTCTTTCTGGTTCCCTTCAATCTTCATGTTATTATAGCGCCTCCATTTCAACTATTCCTCATTTTCTGATAAATTCTGATTTTTCAAACTCTTTATATTGGTAATACAGAAATCGCCCATATTATCTAACCTAACAATTTCTATTTTAGCAAATAAAATGTTCAAAATTCAAACCACTTTTGATGTGATTGTTAATCATATTCCTTTCGCATTGACCAAATAATTCTTTTGCCTTATCAATAACTTCCGTAACATCATCACTTTCAAATATTACCTCTTTTTCTTTGTTTAACAACTGCGTTGACATCCACACATATGGCGGCAATTTTTCCTAATCGCATTATAAACAACTAATGTCGCTTTGACATCCTCTAAACTATCGTGAGCCAACTCATCAAAATTATAACCATAATAACATGCCGCATTTGTTAGCTTTTGATATGTATGGTTACCATAATAATTGTTCCATTCTCCATATATCTTAGCAAATTCTATCATTGGATCGTATATTATAGTACCATGTTTAAACCTAATTCCTGCATTAGCTAAAAATGCATAGTCAAAATCAACATTATAGGCTATCAGCTCGACACAGCCATCAAATACAGCTTATCTTACAGAAATATTAGTTATTACTCTTTTGTAATTTTCTTTTATTATATGCATCTTCATCAATAGCCCCAGAAGCCAACATTCTTTCTGACCATAACTGAAGTGTTTCAACATTTACCGATATTTTTTCTAATTCCTCCTGAATATATATGAAATCATCTAATTCATCGTTATCAATTATACCATCAGCTGTAATCTCAATGAGACGCTCCTGCTTCTTGTTCATCTTATTAAGAGAAGCTACCGTTTCAAGTATAATCTGAGGGAGCTCTTTCATTTTAATCTCTGGAACATATTGCTGTCCAATTGAACACTGATTTGAGCAATAATAATTACACAATTCCGGTGATTTATACTTATCAGCCATTATGAGTACTTCTTCCGGATGTGGCAGCACCTTCTCACTGTCTATTTTTCAATTTTCTCTGGAGGCACGCACTCTAAAAGTTCACTTGCCTTTTCTCGGCTAAGTCCTAGTTCCTCTCTTTTTAACTGGTATACATTCTTATTCTCTTTAATTGATGCTCTTCCCATTCCTTATTCCCTCACTTAAAATCTTACTGTATCTTTGCTATAATTCCTTCATCTGATGAAATAAGTTTGCCTTCAAACTCATCTGTCCTGTATAAAAAACCTACATTTCGTACATCACCTGATATCCAATGATATATTCCCATTAACTTAGGATTTTTAATTGTAAGTCCAGTTTCTTCAAATACTTCCCTGATAACTGACTCTATAAAAGTCTCCCCTGCCTCTTCCCAAAGGAAGTATCATCAAATCAAAAATGCTGATTTTATGCGGCATTCCACCGCATCTGTTTCATCTTATGTTACTCTTTTCATGTCGTTTTCAAAAACTTTAGTAGCAAATTAGTTGCAATTATTCAATATTGCATCTACGAAGTCCATGGCAGATATAATCTACTTTTACTACTAAAAACGAATAATCAAATGTGGCTTGCGGGTGCTTAACTGTGCCTGCTGCTACACCCTCTATGAAAGGAGCTTTATCATGAGCAATCAACACAAACATCCAACTATAAGTTTTAGAATCAGCGATGCTGAACGCAAGCAAATCGAAGCCCGCATCCTTGCCAGCGGCATGATGAAGAAAGATTACTTTGTCCGTTCCTGCATCTATAACCGCATCTGCGTTGTCGGCAAGAAAGACACCATATATCCTCTTGTACAGACTGTTAATGCACTGTATCTACAATTACTTAAAATGCAGAAATCATTTATTGAATGCTATGAACATCAAACTTTAAACAATCTTCCTACAAGCAATGAAATCAAAGAACTACTGACCGACTATAACAATATGCTTACAGCCATCATTGATCTGCTTGATGGTGCTAAGTATCTGTGGGAAGGAGAACACCATGAAACAAAATAATTCTTGTTACCTGTTTGGTATGTATGAACCTGATACTAATTCCGTTATCATTAATGCTATCAATGATACATATTCCGGCACGCCTCATACTATCAGTTGTGAAAAATGCAATTCATCTGTCTTGCTTTATACACCTGATGATATTGCATATCTATATCGGCTTGCACAGGAAAATCCTCTGCTGTATGCTGAATTGGCTTGCAAACCTAATGGATTACAGGAATATGTGGATGCTATGAATTGGTTTAACCCAAGTTAATAGCCAATCATGGTTTGTCCTATTATCAAAAACTGGTAATAGGACATTTTTAGTAATACACATGTATATTCTACTTTTTCTTTTTAACAAGTACAGGAATTCCTATTCCCAAAATATGTACCAAAATAATAATCCCCCACTTATAAATCTGAGCATTTTCAATTCCAGAAACCCATGTACTAACACATAACAAAGGACTCATATAACCCAGCATAGTCGCACATTCTACTATTTTATCAGTTTTTTCAGGTACATACTCTCCCTTACTTTGCATTTCCATTAATACATCGTTTTCAATCTTTTTTCCTGCTTTTTTTACAAGCATATCAAGAATCTTCAACATAATAACGAAGGATAAAATACCTCCACCAGCATAAAACAATAATCTTATGTTATCATTTGGTATCAATTGTGTAAGGTCTTTTAACAATTCTAAGAAAACTGCTTGCTCGATAAGGCAAACTACAACATAAATACTTGAATATTTTGTATTCTTTAATGCATTTATTCCCTCTTTAAACTTATCTGTGAATTTCTCCTTATGCTTCTTAACAATTCCCTTATTTTTAACATATTCATTGATACTTGACTCATCAATAATACTTTTCACTTTCTTACAAATAGGTAAATTTAAAAATTCTTCTTTACTCTTATCTGCTCGCCTAAATTTGTCATTCCACTTTTTAGAAATTTCAGATAATTCTATCACTTTCTCGATGGAATAATCTTTAAAATAAGTTATTTCTTCCCCCGTATAATACTTTTCTGTATAGCATTTAAACGCATCTGCAATTTTTATGGTGCATTCTTCTGGTGACTCTATAAAATTAAATGAAGAAACTATTTTATACACATAATCCTGCAGATAATTATAATCTGGTGGAAAATCGTCTGCTACCACTTCTCCATCATCATCTGTTATTGCACAAGGTTTCGGATTAATGCCATTTTCTTTCAACTTGTAGTTATAATATTCCATAATACAACTTGTATCTGCATTCTCTTTACTATATTTACATACATCTCTATAAGCACTTAATAATTCAAGCAACTTATTTCTTTCCTTTTTTCTAAGATATTTAACCGCATAAGAAGAATTGATTTCAAAAAGTGCTTCATAATCATTACGCGTATAATATTTTTCATTCAATAATTTAACGATTGGAAATATCACCATCATCAATACACTTTCTCGATTTGCTTTGTCATAATATCTTTTCGATATTAACAACGATGCAATCGCAGAAATGAAAATAGCCATTGAATTTTGATATAGCCAATTACCAATTTGTACCAACATCTCTTTTTCCTTCCTGTATCGTATTTCCGCCACCTGTTCTGTACTATATTCAACACTTAATTACCATCAACACACGCACATCTATCAGGTAGTCCTAATGATAGAATAACTTTTTTCGTCGCTTTTTTCGTCGCTTTTTCAACGAAAAAAGCGACGAATTATTTTAATCTATACAACTTGCCTTTTGTTTTCCCATTATCGATGAGTTTATCAAGTACAATTAATTCCTTTAACAATTCTTTTGTCCTAGTATCCTTTAGTCCAAGATTTTCAGCTATTTCAGCTGTTTTGTGCCATTCTCCATCATTTAATAATTTTAAGATTTTTTCATATTGTTCTATCTTTTTCTTTGATGATTTTTTCGTTGCTTTCTCATAGCTATCTGGCAGCAAAACTTCATCATCCGCTTCCAAAAATGCCGGGTGGATTGGAATTCTTATTCTCATAGCTCGTCTATCTTCATCCGTAAAGAACTCCGCTCTTGGTGAGCCATTCTTCTCAAGTTCTTCCTGTATTGTTGGTATGCCAGAAGAATGTCCCTCTGATAAATCCAGTTCTTTTAAAAACTCTCCAAGTCGTCTATTTCTATAATATCTCGAAACAAATCTCTTTCCCTCAGCTATCGTTTTTTCTGAAATAGATCTGTCTATCCCCGGAAAATTCATAATATTTATGCAATCCGGCTCTATCTCTATAGTTACTGGTTCAAAGGACATATAATCTCTGTGATAAAAGGCATTTACAACAGCCTCCTCTATCGCCTGATATGGATAATTGAATATCCTTAACGCCTCCATCTGATTTGGTACTTTAATTACCTTCTCTCGAATAATCAAATTACGAAATCTTTCCATTGTTGCCTGAATCATCTGTGGCACAGAACCTGTAATATTGGGGAAATCTTCACTAATACTTGGATTTTCAATACTTCCTTTAGGAAAGGATGTCATCTGTACATAAGTATATCCAAAGAATTTTTCTGGATGTTCACAGAACATCATAATTGCCACATTCTGAATATATCTGAGTTCTGGCGGACCAATCAATAACTGCATATCATTAAGTATTTCCTCAACACCACGTTCCCTTACCTGTTTAGCAAGCTTACTACCGGTTTTTCTCAAATGATCTTCTAACAGTACAGGTGAAATATCCTCAAATGTTGCCTTATGGTTTGCTCTGCAATCAAACGGTGTTTGATCTGACATATTAATCAGTTCTCGCTCCTGTTCACTATTTGCCTTAACAGAACTTGTCTGATAACGAATATAATAATTGTACTTTTTCTCTTTCTTACTTGTTACATGCTCTGGTGATTTATAAGGTCGCTGCTGTCCTGTTCTGACAACAATTACAAAAATCCATTTTTCATCCACTTCTGCTGGTATACCCTGTGGAAAGTAGGGTGGAGAAATCAGATTATTATAACCCAACATATCTTTCTGTATTGAATCCAACATATATTCAGGTAAGCCCTTTACCGGACGCTTGGCAACACCATTTTCTTCCTCAACGCCTACAACAATATAACCGCCGCCATCATTATTATAATCATTTGCAAATGCACAGACACTATGGTAGATATCATCAGGATTCCACCCAGCCTTAAACTCTATTCGGTCTGATTCTAATTTTCTTTTGTTTAATAAGTCCTCTACATCCATTTCAAGTTCCATAGTGTCATCTCCATTCCTACACAACTATATTCTAAACATAATTATCATTTCTAATTTTCTTAGTATCATATTTGATTTTTATTTCCAAAACTTATATTTACTATCTCTTAACTCTCTCTGTCTCTTCTCTTCCTTTGATTGAAAATAATTATTTATATCGGCTTCGCAATACTCACCTTCAAGTTCAAAATTATATTTATGCATAGACATATCATAAACTTTAATATCTTTATGTTTTGCCAAACAATACAAATACTCTCTATTATCCCTATGCATTCTGCATCCAATATAAATTGCCTTTATTGGGAAGAATGGTATCATATTGTCATATATTTTACATATATCCACAGGCAGCAAAAGTCGCCATTCATTTTCATATTTCCACGATGAAGATTTTGTGATAAATGACAGCATTAAACTTTTATCAAGTTCCATCTGTTCATATGCTGTAAGCGGGATTTTGTTTATATACTTGTATATTTTTCTTTTACTTAAAATAATCTGTTTTGCTCCATATTCGCAAGGCAATAATCCCCCTAGAATCATTGCATTTTCTCTTGAATCTGCAATAGGTCGTGTTAAATCGTACTCAACACAAAAACCTTCATGATTTTGTGCATAATGTGCCCATAATTCCATATAAGAAGTCAACTTAAAATCATCAATATTAGCAAATGAAGTTACTTGTATCATATTTTTTCTTAGCTCTTTTAGTCCATTTTCATATTTTATCCTATCATAATATAGTTTCCGACTAATTTCATCGCTTCCTTTACGTTCTTTTCTTAATTCAGGATCATAACAGATATGAGTAACAACACTATCAAAAGTATTATATATACTTCCATTATGCTGTTCCCAATCACCGCAATAACTATGTTCCAATTTATTCAATTCATCTTGTGATAATATCTCTCGTCCAACAGCGTCCATTTCTTTCAGATAATCCAATAAACAGTATTTAAGAAATTCATTTTCATTTGCGCACAATAAGCAATCAAATGGATCATTAAAGTTACTAGGGTTATTCATAAAAACAGAATTGGTTTCAATACATTTTAAACTATTATGATTAAATGGAAAAAATTTAAACAAACTTTTGGGCATATGTTCTGTTTTATCTACATAACCTTCCCACATTGATTCATATAAATCTATTTTTTTATCTAAAGCATATTGGATTCTATTTTTTATCCAAGCTTTTTCCCATTTACCCTTATAAAATTTACTCCTATAATCATACTTATCGTATGCTGATGTTTCTCTTCTATACTCCCATCTTGGATTTTCTCTACGCATCAATACGTACTTTCCTTTCTATTTACTACAACTCTTTAACAACCCTCATAAACTCTTCATATGAGTATGCACCATTATATCCCGGATTTTTTTTCAAATCTTCATCAATTAGGTGCAGGTTATCCATCAAGATAGTATCTTCCTCACTGACTTCTTCCTTCGTAAGCCTTCCTCTTTTCACTGCCTTATCTTTAAATAACTGTATTGCATCCTGCTTTAAGTCAGATACTTACAGTTTTGGCAGAGGCACACCATCCCATGTTCTTCCCTGCGTTTTTAACAAAGCTCTTTCCAATTCCTTTCCAGTAATCTCACGCATGGTACTTCCGGAACGACAATAATATTTTCCACGAAAACTTATTAAAGATGGGTATTTATCAACAATTATCTGCAGATACTCAAGTTCGCCTTTATATAACAAGTTCACATCTGCAATGATTCCCATTGTATCTGTAATCTTATTAGGAATTCGTTCTAATAAATCTCTTGCATTATCAATACCTACAACATTACCATCGTCATCCGTATCTATGTATATTGTTCCACCGTAGGCATTGGCATATCCACAAATCCATTTTAAATACTCATCCTGCCATGATTCCTTCCACTCTATGGATTGATGTTCTTTTTCCTTCATATATCCACCAACTTTCTTTATTTCTAAAGTATTTTACCGGTTATCCTTATCTTCAACTTTTATTGAGACTTTGACTAATTCATTTTGTTCTTTAAACCAAACAAATATTTTTACGGCTATAACAACCGCCACAATACTACATATACCAATAGCGACTTGTATTTTATGTGCCATAACAAATTTGCCAATCCAAATCACTCCATATGTCACTGCCCATATTGCCACAAATACAACAGTACGAATTATCCAATGAAAAAATGAGCCTGCAGATTTTCCAGATATAGAACCGCTTTGATACAAAACACCCACCTTATTATATGCCACACGATATGCCATTTCTCCAATAACTAATAGAATAATCCATTCATAGTACCATTCAATTGGTAACCCTAATGGCTCTGTTATTAAATCAAATATAAACTTAAACATTTATCTCCCTTCTTTCTCCACTTCCGTAAAAAAATACTCCAATGTATCCACAAACATATTTGCATCAAATAATTCTTTTATTTGACTTCTGTTCATCCACGCAACTTGCGCCACTTCATCTGTTGTAGCATTACTCAAATCAACCTCTCCATCATATTCAAATAGCCAAACATCCATAATATCATTAAAGATTTTACCCTCTATGATTTTTCGTGTCTTTGTAAAAAGAACTTGTCCATTTTCCGGATTCAAATCAACACCAACTTCTTCTTTTGCTTCTCTGATTGCTCCTAACAGGCTATCCTCGCCTTTCACAACCGAGCCACCTACACATTCCCACATCAGCGGAAATGTTGGTCTGTTTGCCGAGCGCTGCGAAATCAGATACTCTCCCTTTGAATTGCGAATCCAAACATGTACCACCAGATGATATCCGTCTATCGGTAACTGCTCACCCCTGACATGGTCCTTCCCAAGAAGCTCCCTATTTTCATCATACAAATCCCAAATTTCTGCATCCGGTACATACTCCACAATATCGCCAAAATCTGCATTTAAAGTCTTACAGATTTTGCTAAGAATTGTAAGACTTACCTCTTCATCACGTCGCAATTTTATCATTGTATTCGGGGCAATTTCTGCCTTTTTACGCAAATCAGATTTGCTCATTTTTTTGTCAACTAATAATTTCCATAATTTGTTATATGATACAGCCATAATATTCGTTCCTACCTATTCACATAAATCTTTTTCTGCTTCATATCTACCTTTGCAACAGCACCATACTGTAACGCACATCGTGGCATAGCATGTCCGAAATTCACATTATAAACAATCGGAAGTTTCTCATTATCTATCACTCTAATAAGAATATCTTTATATTCCTGATAATAAGCTTCATCCTGTGGTTTTCCAACTAATACACCATTTACCACGTCGAATACTCCCTTTTCTTTCAGTAATAACACTTCTCTTTCAAACAATTCAGGAGTCGGTTTTTCTTCGCAGGTTTCTATAAATAGAATTTTCCCAATCCACTCTTCCTTATTTGGAAACAGATCATATCTTTCACAAACTTCCTTTTCATCTTCATATCTGCTATTGGTCAATACATCATAAAGGCTTTCCAAACATCCACCTAATAATCCTCCTTGGAAAATTTCACTTCCCTGGAGAAGTTCAAACCCACGTTCTTCCTTATGAGCTTTTCTTTTTGTTCCTATTGCAGCTCTTGAAAAATCTTCTCTTTCTTCATACCAAGTATCACTGGATATAATTTCATCAGATTCATTACCTTCCAAATAACTCTCAAATACCCTTTTGGTATATGGTAACATTTCATCTGCAATTTCTCCCAAATCACAAATAAAGTTTGGTCCGTAATAAGTAGACAAGCCCCGTTTGTAAAACATCAAATGATTGATCGTAGTATCTGAGAATCCTGTAAATAATTTTGGATGCTCCTCTACCGCCTTTATAAACTTTTCATCTTCCATTAGATACGGCAAAAGTCTGTATGTATCATCACCACCAATTGCACAAATAATCCCTGCAATAGAATTATCCAGAAATGCATCTTTTAGGTCTTTCGCCCTTGCTTGCGGGTGAGTTTGCAAATATTCAATACCCTTCAAAGCATTTGGCATAAATACCGGCTCCAAACCATATTCTTTTAATCTCTTTACGCCAATCTCAATATTATGACTGCAGAATTCTTCACCAAGCATTCCACTTGACAAGCTTACAATCGCTACTTTGTCACCTTTTCTTAATTTTCTTGCATATTGCATACAGACATCCTCTCTCTTTGCTAAAACACTGTCCGCTTTTATACTTCTTCAATTTCATAAATACGTACAATTTTGTCAATTATTGACTTCATATCTTCTACAAGAGACTGGCTACTATATATAATCTCCTCCCTTAATTCATACTTCCTTTTTATCCTTTTATCATTATTATATCTATCAAAGAAATCATAATAATACGCCATATATTCCTCTGGTAACATATTTAATTCTATTACTGGCTGAGCATGCTTGCATGGCTTTCCATTTATAATGACGTGGAGTGCTGATGCATAAATGCGCTTCAATTCTAGATAGATAGGCTCATATAATCCATTTTCATAATCAACACAAACTTCACTTGAATACATACCTTCATTTCTTAATAAGTTCTCAATATGCTTAGTAAGATTTAATTTTCTTATAATTTGTACCGATTCTACTAGTACTTCCTCTTCCCATTCGTTACCTTCGCGATCAGTATGATAAGCAATACCATCAATAATATTCCCATATATTTTTTCATAAGCTTCTGTAAAAATATCTACAATAATTTGATTAGCTACTGCAACAGGTTTTATATTATTATACTCTTGTATAACTTCATACAAATAATTACACTTATTTTGTATTTCTTCATTTAATCCAAATTTATACGATTCACAAACTACTTGTTTTAAAATGTCCGCTTTTATATTTATCAATATTGACCAGTCAAAAGTTGTATATGTTTTAATTTCATCAAGTAATGGCTGATATATTTGATTTTTGCGTTCAACAGCCATTGATGATTGTTTTTTTCCTTTAATCACACCACCAAACCATCCGCCTATACCACCTATAGCAAGCAGTATTGTTCCTGACACAATATCTTTTAAAACTTCATTCCAATCCATTGTTTTTGCCTCCTGAATTCAAAGCACACACTTTCTTTGTCACTAGACAATTAGCAAATATCCCCTTTTACAATTCTACCAACACATCTTCATCAAAATAATAAATATTCTCTTTCTTATACCCATATTTTGAATCAGGAAATGCTATATGTGGCTCAAAAGTAAAATAATTCATCGCTACAAGTTTCGCCTTATTTCCTTTTTCAATATAAATTCTGTCACTCTTAACTTTCGCAATGGAATGTCCTAGATTACCCATAAAATCAAGATTCACAAATCCGTTTTCAACTATGAACTCATTCATATGATAATATAGTTCTTCAAAAGTGGTTTCTTTTGTAACAAAACGAAATAATTCTGTATGTAGTTTTTCTTCCATTTGCAAGCCACTTTTCCACTCTTGATTCTGAATTAATTCTATATCATCTACAACCTTACCATTTTCCACAATAATTGTTCTCGCATAATCTCCCCAGATATTACCTACCTGTGGACTTAAATCAATGGTTATAATATCATTATTTTCTATAATTTTATCCGAAGTTACATATTGCTTTCCAGATACGGAAACCGTTGTTTCATCTCCTGCAAATACAAATGCACCAACATCCCAATACCAGAAAGAATCTGCACCTAACTCCATCAATTTTTTCTCACATAGTTTTCGAATATCAAATAACTTCATACCCGGCTTAATAATCTTTTTTATATATGCTATAGTCTGTTTTGCAGTCTGTTGTATCTGACTATAAGATTGCTTTTGTATTTGCAGATATTTTTCAATCAACTTTGGTTGTATCAATGGATAAGTCCAATTTTCTGGTAATTCATCCATAAGTACCACCTTCTCCATCTCGCAATGAAGTTCACCTGAAAAATCTCTTATTTCTGCAAAACATAATAATCCAAATGTTTCCTCTCCGTTTTCATTTATACTGTTCTTACCTGTGACAGAATATACGCATAGCTGTTCTATATCAAACTTAACGGCACCTGTTTCTTCTTGAAGTTCTCTTTTAGCAGTCTCTAAAATATCTTCCCCTTCTTCACGATGTCCACCCGGAACTTCATATGTATCGCGTTCTTTGTGTTTACACATTACCCACTTTCCATTACTCTGTGAAATAGTCACTGCAAACTTCAATAATTCGTCATCAACTGTATCATAAAAATTCACTTCTAACATATCACCTTTCTCCTTCCCACTCTGCCATGAATTCCTCAAGATAGACTTGGCACAACTGAATCGTTTCCTGCAAATGATACTTCCTCTACATGACCACCTGGGAAAGTCGTACCAGAATAATTCTTGCCCACTTTATC
>ERZ791821.1490-NODE-1490-length-11882-cov-6.928384_pt1 | contig 11882 bp, 19 predicted proteins | sample MGYA00510300_ERZ791821 | MGnify/ENA primary metagenome ERZ791821 (study PRJEB30046, sample SAMN00792034) | human gut metagenome | study: EMG produced TPA metagenomics assembly of the A metagenome-wide association study of gut microbiota in type 2...
GCTGGCGGCGGTACATCCACGCCTCGTCCGCGGATAGGCCCCGCGCCTCGCATTCGCGCGCTATCTGCGCCTCCGAGGGCTTCGACTCGTTGCGCATCCTGCGCACGATGGCGTTCACATCGCCGGAACCGCACCAGCGACCCGTGCTGTTGTCCGAGTAGAAGCGCTTCACCGCCTCCAAGGCCTCGCCCAGCGTCATGTCCGCGCGAAGCTCCTCGTGGAACGTGCGCGCCTCCAAGTCGGTGATGGCCGCGTTGCCGTGGTGGACGCGAATCTTCGCCAGCACGAGCGTGCTTTCCTTGAGCGTCAGCATGTCAGTACTCCTTCCCGTGATTGGTTTTCGGCGGCTTCCTCGGCCGCGTAGTGGGCTATCAGTGCCGCGTTCTCATCCTGGTTGGCCTGCGAACGGTTCCACGCCGATGGCGAGGGGCGTGCGGTCGGCTCGGGTTTGGCCGGCAGCGGGTCATCGTCCCAGTGTTCGCCGTCCAGCCAGTTCGCCGGGGTGAGCGTGTAGCCGGGTTCCCGGTTCGGGTCGGCGGCGTACCTCGACGCCTTGGCGATCAGGAACGTGTTGTTGGTTTTCCTCCGTGCCTTCCGCCAAGCCGCGTACGCCTTGCGTTTGCCGGTCTTGCGTGGATAGGTCTGCCAGAACTGCTCGAACTCGATGGGATAATCCTCGTCGGCTCGCTCTGCGGCCCCCTCGGCTTGCGAGGGGGTTTGGGGGAGAGAGAATTCTTCGTTAGAAGAATTCTTTTGGTTATTGGTTATTGGTTCTTGGTTCTTGGTTAAAGAGTCCCAGCGTGACTCGGGTGTGACATTCGAATTGTCACGGCGTGACATGCTTGTGACATTCGTTTCGTCCCAGCGTGACTCGGGTGTGACATCGGCTTCGGAACGCTGCTTGCGCTTGCGGTTGCGAGCACCCTCCGCCCTCGTCTCCACCTGTTCGCGGCTGGACTGATGGGAAAGATAATCGTGGATGCGGTAGGAGCCGTCGTCCGAACGTTCGAACATGCCGACCTTGATCAGCGCTTCGATGTCCTCTTCGGTCGCGTTGAGCTGGTAGATCACGTCGTCCTCGCTCATCACGCCGTCGTTGAGCACGTCGGAACAGAAGGAAATGGCCATGCAGTACACTCCAAGTGCGCTCGGACGCATACGCTGTAGCTTCAGCACTTTCGTGTTCGAATGGAAGCCGTTACTCAGCTTCCCGTAGCCCTGTCTGGCCATCAGTCCGCCTCCTTTCTCTTGTCTCTTTGGTATTCGGCTATCAATGCCAGCAGTTCGGGGCTGGCGGCGATTATCTCGCTGGGCTTCAGCCCATCACCGTCCCCGTTGGTCTCGGGTTGGCGCCGGTAGCCGCCACGCGAACCGGTGCGACGGCTACCACCGATGTAGGAGTGCGGGTTAGTCCAGACCATCGTCGGGTCCCAACGCCAAGCCGTCGTTCAGCAGGAGCGCGAACAATTCGAGCGGCATCCACACGAGCGTCGGATTGGATGGCACCGGCCTCGATTCGCCGCGCAGCCGGTTCGCGAGCTCGCGGCGAATCCGGTAGTCCGGTCCTAACACGTGCCCCATGTGAGTGGCGAGGAACCGTTCGAGCGTTCTGATGTCGAACACGGCCATCTGCCGGGCCATGCCCTTGAGGCTTTTCACGCCCACGCCCTTGCGATGTTGGATGAGCACACCGTAGGGAGTGTCCATGTTCGCCATCTCCACTTTGAGCTCCCGCCAGTGCTTGCGGTAGTTCGGCTGCTTCGTGTCCTTGCATTCCACGCACACCGGTTCGCCATGGAACGTGACGCCGATCAGATCGCCCTGGTCGGCGTTGCCATGCAACGGCATACGGTCGATGCGCGTGTCCTGCAACGCCCACGCGAGGTAACGCACGGTCCACGTCTCGAGGCTTGTGCCTTTGCTTTTCGATGGGTTCGCCATCATCTCTCCAATCCGTAATCCGCATACATTTCGTCGGCTTCCTCCGCGCACATGGGGCATGGAATCGGTCTTGCCGGGTACAGCGGGCACCCGTGCTTCTCGCAGACCGGTTCCACGTCCGGCGGCGTCTCGTCGTGATACAAATGCAGCATCAGAAGCTCGGATCACTGGACCATGGGTCGGAGGCCGGAGGCTGAGACTGCTGGAAGCCACCTTGCGACTGCTGCGTGTAACCGGCCTGCGCGCCGTAACCCTGCTGTCCGCCGGTCTTCTGGCGAACGTTGGTGATGGCCACAGCGCTGGCGTTGACGTTGCAGCTTGCGGCGGGCTCGCCATTCTTGTTCGTGTAGGCGTCGAGGCCGCTGATTTCGCCCACGATGGTCACGTCCACGAACTGGTCCTGATTCTGACGCAACTGGCTGATCTGGTCGAACACGGGGTTGAGGTTCGCGTAGCCAGCAGGCCACACCGAGTAGTACTGTTCCGGCTGGCTTTTCCAGTTGCCGTTCCGGTCACGGTAGCCGGGCGTCACCGATACGCTCAGACACCGTTTGCCGTTCTGCGTTTCTCGCACGCCCCATGCCGTGCCCTGGATGATGATGGTCGTTCTTCCCGCCATGGCCTACTTCCCTTCCTTGACGCTGGCCTTGAGCTCGCCCAACACCTTGTCCAATTCCGCCTCGCTCAGGTCGGCGAACGATTCCGACGCCATGCCGGTTATCTTCGCGACCGTCTGCAAAGCCTCCTGCTCGTCGGTTACGCCCAACCGTTGGAAGCGGCCGATGGCCTCAGCACGCTTAGCCTCGACCGGGGAGACCGAGGGCCGGGCTTCCGGCTGCGACTGCTCCGGTTCGTCCACGCTCACGTCAACCGGCGAATCGTCAGCAGTCACGGTGGGCAGTGGACGGAACACGTCGGAATAATCCGGGGTCTGGTCGTCGCTTGCTGCCGCGTCGCGGGCCTCCACGCTGACCGGCAGGTAGGGGAACGCGCGTCGGATTACCGTCTTCTTCGCCATGGCCTCATAGTCGGACTTCCACGGGCTGACAGCCTTGCCGTAGCTGGGGCTGCGTTTCGCAGCCGCCTCGATCTCGTCGGCGTTCATCACCTGGAAGTAGTGGCCACCATCCTTGAAGTTCGCGATCATGTACACGTGGGTGAGCTTGCCGGGCTTCGCGCACGGCACATGGCGGAGGTCTTCATTAAGGCCATAGCTGTAGGCGAATTCGTCGCCCTCATGGACTGCTCGGGCGCTGATGTCCCTGATCTGGCCGCTGCGGCGTGCGAGGTCGATCATGCCCTTGTAGCCGATGATGAGCGTGGCTTCCTTCTGCCCGGTGCGGTAGTTCTTGTTCCCGTAGGGCAGGATGTAGGCGCGTCCCAATCCGTCCACGTTCGACGGTTCCAAGCCCAAGGCGGCGCATTTCATGAAGCAGGACAGCACCGATTCCACGCAGCAGTTGGCGAGCTGCGGTTCGCGGTTGATGGTGCTCACGTACATCTGGTAGAGGCGCTGCGGGCTGAGGTTGTTGCCGATGACCGCCACGATGCGCGGCCAGCTCCTCTCCAACAGGTTCTTCATGTTCTGCTGCGGGTCCATCGTCTGCATCTGCATGTTCTGCGCCTGTGTCGCTAACTGTCCCATAATCGGGTCTCCTTTACTTGGTTTTCTTCGGTTTGATTTCGGTGAATCGGAAGGTGCGGCCCTCCCACGGCTGCACGACCCGCGTGTAGCCCTTGCGCGTGCTGTGCTTGTAGGTGGCCTGCATGTTGCCGCAGCGCACCCCCTCGTGGTCTCCGATATAGGGGAGTATGCAGTCCTGCAACTCCTCCTTGTGCTGCTTCAACGCGCTCAGGTCGGCGGTCGTCTGCTGGTAGTCGGCCATGATCCTGCGCAGATCGGTGCTGTCGCTCATGTCCTCGATGCCCTTCGAAGGCTCCGGGTACGCCTTGGCCACGTCCGCGCCGGTGAGGGTGGGCATTTCGTCGCGGGTGACGAAACCCCAGAAGTCCTCGGCGGCTTTGATTACAGCGTGAATGTCGTCCTCGTCGCGCTCGAACCGCACCTCGACCGGTTCCGACTCTCCGATATCCGCGTAGAACACGCCCCACGTGAAGCCGGTGACGGCCATGTAATGCGTGACCTGCGCCATGTAGTACTGCGGGGCCACGAGCTCGCCCGTCTCGTCGTGCCAGTCGGTGCGCCCACGGTTCGCGTTCGCCGTCTTGATCTCGAGAATGCCCCACGAATCGCTCTCCTCGTCGTAGACGAAGCCGTCCAGCGAGGCGTGCATCAACGGATGCTCCTTGGACACGAGGCTGATGTCGGTGCCGTCGATGACCTGGTATTCCGGGTGCAGCTGGCGGAACCGGCGGCGCAGCTCGACCTCCAAGGCGTTGCCCTTGACGATCGCCCACTTGCCGCTGATATCTTCCGGCTGCTGGCGGTTCGTCTTCTCCAACCACAGGTCGTAGGGGGTCGAGTACGGGTTGAGGCCGAGAATCGTGCTCATGTCCGAGCCGCCGACACCCAGTGCGCGGAACGCGTGCCACGCACTCTCACGCTCCTTCTTCGTGTGCTGGCGGAAACGGTGTACGTCGAACAGTCCGGTCGCCTTCGCTGCCATGTCAACGGTCACTCGCTTCATTCCTGCTCCTTAGCCTCGATTTGCTGACGTATTCCACTCGCGCGCTCACCCTGCGCCGTTGCCTGTCGATGACGACCATGTTCGGCAACGGCATCACGTACAGGTACGGGTTGCCGGTCTGACTGTTCCGGTCGCTGATCAGATCCATAAATTCCACGATGAGTTCGCCGGGCGTCATCCGCAGGCCCTCGTCCGTGATCGGGCTCCATAGTTCCACCGTGTCCGTCATCCATATCCTCTCCGACGAGCCGTAGCCCGGCCTCGTGGATGCTCAGGCCGATGAGGCTCGCCAACGACTGGCATGTGGGGTGTGCGGTCAGGATGTCCAGGTTGGGCAGCAGCCGGGCCGCGACCGCCAGCCACATGTCGTTGTCATCGGCGCTCATGCGGCCTCCGTCCTGCATTGCAGATCGTTCTCGGTCGCCCAGCGGGTCAGTTCGTCGATGGGGTAGACCACCTGGCGTGTGTCCCTTTTCCGGCCTTCGCGTTTCACCCCGCGTTTGCGGAATCGCGGGCCTCCTCCCGTGTAGCGCAGGTTCTCAAGCGTGTGCTTGGCGACCGTGTGGTTGAGGAATTCGACGGCCTGTTTCGTGGTGAGCTCCCGAATCGATTCATCCATCGGAGTATCCTTTCTGTTGAGAGTTTTTCTTCTCGCCCCCGTGCCGGCGGGGGCTTTCTTTTTTTGAACTTGCGTTCGTGGACGGCCACGGAGTCGAACCGTGGTCCCGGTCTTTGCCGCGCACACATGACCTACGCGATCTGGCCGGGGGCAACCTGCACCGCCCTGGGCGGGATATCGGAGAATAGACCAAAGCCGACATCCCGCCGGTGCAAGAAAACTGACACCGTATCTGTCAGTCGGTTTTTTCAGTTATCAACATGGGTTACCGGTTTTCCTTCCGCTGTGCCGACGGGTTCTCCACGCCTGCCGGCAAGACTGTTATTCGACGCCCGCCTCGCTCAAAACGAGGCATATGAGTCGCAGGGGAATGAGTCCGAAGCCCATGAGCGCGGCCAAACCGTTGCCGATGGGGTGCGCACACCCCATGTGGGACAGCATCCATCCGATGCACGCCGCGCACACGACGCTCCAGAACACGAGACGGCGCATGAAGCCACGGGACGGTTCGCCCGGTTCCGGTTTCCGGTAGCCGCTGGAATGACGTCCATACTCTTTGGCGTGCATCAACGCGTCTCCTTGTCACTGCGCTGCCGTTCGGTGATGGTCTTCTTGATTTCCGTAAGCGCGGTCTTGTTGAGATGGGTGATAGCCAGCGCCGCATGCGAGGTGTCGAACCAGAGCGAGTAGCTGCCGTCCTGTTCGCGCCTGACGCTGAACGAGTCCTTGCCGCCGTAGTTGAATTCTTCGACAGACATCACGCCGCCTCCTTGTCGGCGAGCGCGGTGGCCAAGGTCTTGACCGGGTCTCCGCCCGATAACTGCTGTGCGGCCACGAACGCGGCGAGGCTCATGTCGTCGCCGTCGAGCCATTTGGCGATGGTCATGCGGTTGCGGTTGCTGGCGTCGGCGATGCTGGTTATCTTGGTCTTGGACAGCAGCACGCGGTTGCGGGTGTCATGGGTCGCCCGTTTTGCGACTTCAATTGCTGGTAGATTAGACATGTGCAACTTCTTTCGAAGAGGAGGGGAAAATGAACGCTGCGGAGTTTCTGTATGATTTCTTCGACAAGGAAAGTGTTTATGATGCCGACCAAGCCGGATACCGTTTCCCTGATCTGGTCGCCGCTCTCGATGAAATCGGGAAAGCGATTGACCAGTGGGAAAGGGAAGGACGACGCGTCAAAGGATTTCGCTCTTCTCTGCCTCGGTGGCGTAAATCCGTGACGATGGCGTTCACGGATACCGGCGAGATTCGTTGGGATGAGATCAGCGGCCCCGTTGGCACGTCCGATTTCATGTCCGACGCCGACAAGGACTTGTTGATGTACGCGGCTGAGCTGCTTGATTCATGCACGCTTCGGTTCACCGAAGAGCAACGGAACAATGTCAGGAATCTCGTCAGCGAGGCCAACACTGTCCTCAGAGGAATCGCGGACGGCATGCCCGATGGTCTGGCCTTGTACCTGTCACGGCTTCTGAGAGAAACAGAGACCGCATTGGACGAGTACGCCATCACGGGCGATTTCGTGCTTGACCGAGCAGTGAGCCGTTTGCGTGAGGCGTTGGACATTGCCATGGTGCAGACCCCCGAAGATAAGCAGTCGATGTGGGATAAAGTCAAGGATTTAGGTAAGCAGCTGGCTATCGGGTACATGATTGAGGCTCCGGCTCTTGCTCTGACCGCCGCCCAGATGTTTCCGCCCCAGATCGGCGGTTGACCTCGGTAAGGATGTTGTTGGATACCGTCACCTCGTATTTGTCGATGGCATCCTTGGTCAACGTGCCTTCACGGAGCATGCGGCGTATGTCCTTGCAGAAACCCATCACGAGGTTCATATACAAGTGCAGTTCCTTGGTCGAAAGCTGTCTGAAATCAGTTGAGGACATCTCAACCACCTCCAGTATGTAAGCTTGTGATTACTGAAAAGTAATGTTAGCTAACGCTTACAATTTAAGCAAGTGCGGCGTGTCTCCATGTGCTTACACGTATGTTTGAGCCATGGCAGCAAAGATTGAATGGACGGCAATGGATTACGCCGCAAAAGATGCCTTGGCGAAGATAATTGATGATTCCGCCTTGGCGTATAGAGTGATTGCCGAACGCATGGGTGGTGTGGTCAGCCATGTCCGAGTCGGATATATTCACAACGGCGAGAAGTCACCCGTTCGTCTTTCTGAATTTTTGGCGATCTGTGATGTGTGCAATGCCGACCCGGTGCAGACGTTGCGGGACATCATCGCCGAGGCCAGCCGCATCGAGGCGGAACGCGCCGCCGACGAGATGGCCGACCGCATCGCCGCCAACCCCGAACAGTTCGACGTAGCCGCGAACGACGACCCAAACAAGGAAAACGAAGCCACCACACCACGCGAATAGAGGCTTTATGGGATATGAGGATCTACTCGCCGAAGCGTTGAGACTCGGCGTCAAAGTCCGGGAACGAGAACTATCGCCCGGACGCTGCGGCTGCTACTACGAACCCACGCGACTCATCATCATCGACGAGACGCTCCCAGACTTCGCCCGGCGTTGCACGCTCGCCCACGAGCTTGCTCACGCTAGGCACCACGATCGAGGCTGCGACCCGAACGGGTCAAAAGCCGAGAGACGAGCCAGACGCGAAACCGCGCTCCGACTCATCAACCCGACCGAATACGCAATCGCCGAACAAATGTACGAGGGAGACAGCTATCTCATCGCACAGGCGCTCGACGTGACCGTACAGGTCATAGAAGATTACAAAGAACTGCTGCACGACCGTGTGGCCATGTAAAAAAAAATAAAGCCCCGACCAGGAAAGGTCGGGGAGTGAATCAGTGGATTAGTACATCATTGGAGGCGGATATGGTTTTTCTTAGCGTAAGCCTTCAGCGCCTCGTAGACCAGAGCATCCTGCCGAGCATCATCCGACGCACGGTGGGATTCGTCGTCGCCGATTCCCAGCACCTGGACCAGAGTCACGAGCTTGTGATTGGGCAGCTCGGGAAGCAGCTGCTGCGCGATGGGCAAAGTGTCGATGACTGTGGAGGCCGGCATATGCAGGCCCGCGTCTATGACGGCGTGAAGCAGGAACGGAACATCGAACCGTTGAATGTTGTGCCCGACAAGCGCATCGGAGCCGATGAAACGGAGAAATTCCGGCAAAACCTTGTCGATGGTCGGCTTGTCCGCCAAATCGGAGTCCGTGATGCCTGTGAGCCTGCGCACCTGAGGCGGAACCGGCATGGACGGATTGACGAGTTGGCTATATGTGGAGACCGGTTTGCCGCTGCGAACGCGGACCGCACCAAGCTCGATGATCTTCTCATTGGCGGGGTCAAGACCAGTGGTCTCAAGGTCGATGGCGGTGTAGTCTCCTTTCATCGCCTTACGGACATCGCCTTTCCCGACAGACTGTCCATTGGTCTTTGGTTTTTTCCGGAAACGAGCCTCTGGGTCGGTCTTCTTCGCCATCATGCCGAACGCGACAGCGAGAATAGCGCAGCCGACGAGTCCCGCAGGGCCGTCCTTGGCCACAGAGGTGACGGCGTACAGGGCGCTGGCCGCGAACAGGACAGTGAGGAGTATCCATAATGTGCGTTTCTTCATGAGGGCTTCTTTCTCTTGGCGTCATCCATTGGCGCGAATGAGTCCAATCATACAGCCGCAGCAATAAAAATGCCCTGCTGACGTTGCAGCGTCAACAGGGCGAGTGAAACATCGACCAGCTTGCTTATTGGAAAGGAGGATGCTTCGCCTCCCATCCTACACGGGGCGAAGCATACCTGAAAATGCTATTTGGAATTACGACCGAACAGGAAACCCAACGCCGTCGTAGCAATCAGTTTGAACACGTCAGAAGCCTTGGAGAGGGAATCGACATCGCCGTTGCCATGCCACACAAACTGCAAGATGGCGAATACGGCAATCGTTATGAGGCAAAACGCCACTATGCCAAGAGCGGCGATGTTCTTGAGATTCTCGATCCACCAATTGTGCTGTTTCTCCGGATCTATTCCCTGAGTCTTTGGCACATTTTCAACGGTCTTGCGTCTATTGCCATCGCCTTCAGAGACATCCTCGGAAGAAGGACCTCCTGGGAAAGGAATGTCCTCATCCGCGTCATCGGGGACAACCGTGTTCTCGTTATTCTCGCACATCGGTCACATTCCCAGCAGATTGTCGAAAGTGTGATCGTTCGCCATGGCGCGGTTGCTGATGAACGTCTTATGCCCGGCCACAGCCTGAGACCATGCGGAATTAGGACGATGCGTGACGCGGGAAAGTTTGACGGCGGACAAGTCGCCCATATTCTCCCATACAAGATTCAAGGCCTTACGCAGGGAGGGACTGCTGGACTCATCCACAGCAGTGACTTTGCCCAAAGCATCCTGAGCATACCTATTAATCGGCTTGCCACCGAATCCTTTGAACTCGTCGTAGACGCTGCGGCAAACGGGCCCATACTGCCAAGGCTGGAACGATTCGGTGAGCAGTCTGCGGCCCGTGTATCTCTGGTACAAGCATGTGACGAAAAACAGAAGCTTCTGGAGTTTCATGGGGGTGACGTGTTCGCCTGTGCCGAATGCGCGGCGCAGGATGCTGTTAGCCACCGTGGTCGGCGTGAGACCTGCCCCGATCATCTTTGGCTCGTCCTGAATATCTCCCATGTTTCCAATTCTAAGATGGGGGAGGACTGAGCCATGGCGAACGTCACCAGATACAAGACCAGCAAGGGTGAGACTCGGTATCGAGTACGATACCGCAAGCCGGACGGCACGCAGACCGACAAGCGCGGATTCAAGCGCAAGATAGACGCGGAAAATTGGGCGGCGAAACGAGTCACCGTCGCCAAGGCCGAAGGCACGTACATCGATCCCGCAGCGGGGAAGACAACAGTGGGGGAGTTGGGGCCCGCATGGCTGGCCAAAAAGAAGCTAAGCACCAAGCCCAGCCATTACCGGAACCTCGAAGGCGCATGGGAGAAGTGGGTGAAACCGGAATGGGGCAACACCCCGGTATCCGCCGTCACCCGCGAGACGGTGCAACAATGGGTCACCGGAATCAGCCAGGGTAAGACCGTCAAGGACGAGCGGGGCAACGAGATTGTGCTCGCCAAACCCCGAAGCGCCAGCGTCGTCCTTCGCGCCCATGGCGTGCTTGCCGGAATATTGGACGATGCGAAGAGAGACAGACGAATCCCCGATAATCCCGCGAGGGGCATCGAACTGCCACGCAAGCGCAGGAAGAAGCACGTGTATCTCACCGCCGAACAGCTTGACCGGCTGGCAGGCAGTGTCACCCCATGGAGACGAGACCTCGTCCTCGTGCTTGGACTATGCGGCATGCGATGGGGCGAACTCATACCCCTGAGAGTGATGGACGTCGATCTTGAAAAGCATCGTATATATATAGGAGTGAGCGCGCCGATGGTGGGCGGCGTCATCATCCCCGATGACACCAAGACCTACAAGGCCCGCGCCATCATGTACCCGGTCGTGCTGGACCCGATCATGCGCAGACTGTGCGCAGACCGGAAACCCGGCGACCTGTTATTCGAACAGCCGGGACGTGAGGGCATGATGATACGCGAGTGGGGTAATGCGAGCCGCGATGACGGTTGGCTGTCGGTCGGCCTGCGGCGTGCCGGCATACCCGGCCACCTCACAATCCATGACCTGAGGCATACGGCCGCGAGTCTCATGGTCAGAGCGGGCGCGAACGTGAAGGCCGTGCAACGGCAGTTGGGGCACAAGAGCGCGGCCATGACGTTGGACGTGTACGCCGACCTTTTCGATGATGATCTGGACGAGCTGTCGGAGCGCATGGGTGAGATGCTGGCGCGCGAGAATGTGGGCAAAATGTGGGCAAATGAGGTTTCGAGAGCCGCATAATCGAGACGGGAGTAGGTCTAAGCGGCTTTTCTCCGTAGGGTTCGAGTCCCACCGGAGGCACCTTGAAATCGGCCTGTGGCCGATGCCGTTTTTGCGGCTGTGCCGTGGTCTCTCCCCAGTCGGCTTCGCCGACAGCCCCCCTCGTCAGAGGGGGCTCGCAGCTCACTATGTGGAGAGCTTATAAGGCCGAAACAAAAGGCCGTTAGGCTATGTGGCGTTGTGACGATGTACCTGATGAAACGAGGAATCCACATGGCTTCACGCTGGACCGATGTCGAACGAGTCGAACAAGGCGCACTGCCCACCATGCTTGCCCAAGCCGTCATTGCGGGCACTGCACTCACCGTTGGTGCCATCGCCTGCTCGGGATTCTATCTGTCCATGATCGGCAATGTGGCCGCACTCCTGCCATGGGCGACTATCGTGATACTGATCGCCGTGGCGTTCACCTACATCGTCGGCTTCGCCCTGTTGTGGTGTGCCGAAGCCCTGACCCTGCGTGCCAACGACAAACTCAAGCCATGGCTGTACGGCGTCGTCGGATTAATCGGCTACGGCGTGTGGGGCATGTTCGTGATGAGCGCGATGATGAACACGCTGAACCAGCCGCTGAACGGCGTGGTGTTGTCGAACGGCGATGTGATGGCCCTGACCGTCAACTACGCGGTGTTCGGCTTCATCGCCTTCCTGTTGGCACAGGCGTACGCGCCCAAAATCGCCACCAAGAAGGGACTGACCATCGGGCTGATGGTGGTGCAGATCGTATTGGCCATCATCGGTATCATCGTACTGGTCATGA